>OFEZ01000070.1_pt1 | contig 74832 bp, 67 predicted proteins | sample 1521241 | NCBI WGS metagenome assembly OFEZ01 (sample SAMEA3504099, study PRJEB24116) | mouse gut metagenome | biome: mouse gut; feature: mouse-associated habitat; material: faeces | place: Denmark | collected 2011
ATTTTTTGTACAGAAAAGGAGCTGCGCACTAATTATTTAGTGCGACAGCCCCCTTCTTAATATATCTTGTGTTATTTTATTTTGGGATTTTTCATTCCTGAATTTTTCAGTTTCTTTAACAAATTCCTTTTCTGTTTCTTGGAATATCCTTTTGCAGTGACTTTAATCCCTTTCGGCGTTCCTTTAAATGCGCCTTTCTTAATTGTCTTTAACGCCTTGCCCTCAATCTTAACATTCTTTAATTTCCTGCAATTCTGGAATGCGTTCGCTTCAATATATTTTACATTCGACCCTATCGTTACATTCTTTAAGCTCTTACAGTTTTTAAAGGCTCCTTTTTTAATGCCGACTACTTTACACTCTACGCCATTTATCTTAACTGTCTTTGGAATTTTCACTTTTTTGACTTTCTTACTGTCCGCCTTAGAGATGACTACTGTCCTTTGGGCGATATTATCAAACGTATAAGTGATTCCGTTTTGGCTGTCTTCTTTTATGCCAGCCAGAGGATCGGACTGCTCCTCCTCCAGCTTATCCCATTTCGCATATAAAATAACGTCCTTTTTCACTTTTTCCGTCTTAAAACTAAATACGTTTTTAAAGTTCGGATCCGAGTACCAGTTATTAAATTTGTAACCGGTTTTCTGCATTGCTTTTGGAACCGGAACATATCCGTCATAGTAGATTGTCTGGTCCGCCGGAGCAGGGCTTCCGCCATTGGCTACGAATTTGGCTGTATACTGTTTTGCCGACCACTTTGCCGTAAGCGTCACGTCTTGCGTCAACGGCTCCCCAAATCTATATTTTTCCTGCCCCTGATACCAGCCTGTAAAGTGATAACCCGTCCGCGCCGGAGTTGGAACGTCTGTCTCTTTTACCGTTTCGCCCTTCGTAAATTCCACGCTTGTTTTTGAAACGGAACCGCCGTTTGCATTTAAGGACAACGTTACTTTTTCCACTACAGGAGGAACTTCAAGCTCAACTTTTACAGTGACCGTTTTCTTTGCATCTTTATTATCCAATGACTGCACGGTAATTTCCGCTGTTCCTTCTCCTACAGCCGTTACCCTGCCGCCTTTTACAACAGCCACTCCCGTATCGCTGCTTTTCCATGTGATTTCGCGGTTCGTCGCATTCCTTGGCGTGATCTGCGGAATCAACACTTCCTGTTCTCCAATAGCTTTGAAAAGAATTTCCTCTTTGTCCAAAGTAATGTCTTCGACCGGAATTGTTGTATCCGTTCCCGTTCCCGTTATCGTAACCGTTACTGTTGCTGTCTCTGTTTTCGTCGGATCTGCGGCCGACGTTGCCGTGATCGTTGCCGTTCCATGTCCTACGGCCGTCACGGTTCCATTTTCAACTGTCGCAACTTCCTCATTACTGCTGCTCCATGTCACGCTCTGATCTGCGCCTTCCGGCTCTACCGTTGCCGTCAGCGTTTCCTGTTCGCCTTTCGCTGTCAGGCTTATGGTTTTCTTATTTAATTTTACTCCTGTTACCGGAACATCTGATTTTACCGGATACGTTACCGTCACTGTCATCTGCATTTTATCAGAAGACACCTCTACATTTTTTACAATGCCTGCCGCATCGCTTCCGGTAGAAATATTCTCCTTAACCGTATTTTTAAAACTCTGTGTATCTGGGAATATAAACCCTTCATGCGCCACAAATGTCGTCGTTGCCGTATAAGCCGTATCCGCTTCAAATTTATCTCCTGCGGAAAGATTCGCGCCATCTGCGCTCCATACCGTCTTAACATCATATGGCATTCCCGTAAAGTTCGCCATTGGCGTTAAGGAATCCAGTAAGTTTGTCAGATACGCATACCCATGCTCCTCACCATATTGCGTATCCAACTGATCCAAATCAATACCCGTTTTCTGGGCAGCCGTCATATCTGCCCCGCTATAGAGCTTCACATCTGCAAGATAGCCATTTTCATATGTAAAATAGCGATCATTTTTTCCTTCCATACATCCGATGGCAAACTTCTCCGATCTTTTTGACAGCCCGCCTGCAATTTTATCATTTACTTTATCTTCATCTCCTGCCGGTTCTGTCACTACATGGCCGCCCACATAGAGCCGCGTCTTCCCGTTTCCGTCAAATACTGCAATTACATCTCTCCATTCTTCCACTGGATATGGGTTGATCTTATGATATGCAGTTTTCCAATCTGCCCCTGTACTGCCTCCCGTCGGGTTTGAATACAGATTTAAACCGGAACCATACGTATTATTGATTACATTGCTGGCATACTGGTAATCCCCCTTGTTGACTAGCGCAAGATCAATATTATAGTCGGTTTGAAACTCATTCATATACAATTTAAAAGACATAACAAACGGCCCGTCGTCTTCTGTTCTTACGTTAAACTTGGCGTTTGCGCCATCATTTCCGGATGCCATTAAGCTGTCATTTAACGCCCATCTTCCATCTACAAATTTGATATATGGAGCGTTTGCCCCCGTATAATCCTTTCCGCTTTCCGCCCTCTTTGAAACTAATTCCGCTGGGTTTCTTGACCAGTCGCGGATTTCATCATGATGAACGGAATTTTCGTCTTTTGCAAGAACTGCCGCTGGGTTTGCAAAAGAATCCACTTCCGGCTCTACATAAGCAATCCTTGGAGCCGTAAGTTCCGTTTTCTCCACCGGCGTTTGGTTTTTCGTCCATTTCGCATACAAATCAAGCGCGCTTGTCACTTTTTCAGCATTCAAGTCAAACGCATTCGCATCTGTACAAGCCTGATCCTTATGCCAGCCCGTCAGTGTATAACCGTCTCTGACTGTAATTGCCGCATCAGCCGGAATGACAACGTTCGAATCATGCTTCACCTGAATTTCCAAAATCTCTGTATCTTCCGCCGTATAATTTCTATGCAACGTCACTTTATACTCATTGAGTTCCCATTTTGCATATAAAGTGATGGATTTTATCACTTTTTCAGTTGCAAAATCAAATTTGCTCTCCTCCGAACATGAAGGAAGCTTATACCAGCCTGTCAGCGTATATCCCGTTTTTATAACGTCAGAAGGTTCCTCTGCAAGCGTGTTATATGTAAACTCCTTTTCCGATATGGTAGGGTCTGTCTCCTTATCATTCCAATTAAAAGTCACTTTATATTTCTTCGGCTCTAATTTTGCATAAAGGGTCAAATCTTCCGTCACCGTTTCCGTAGAAATATTAAATAATGTCGTAAACGACGCTTCCCTATACCATCCAACTAACTGATCGTGTTCTCCCGTCGGATCTGGAGGCGATGCGATCTTTTCCCCTTTCACAATATGCTGTACTGCTAATTGGGTAGTTCCATTCATAAAAGTAACTGTCCATGTATTGCTTGCATCCTCCCATTTTGCATATACCGTCATGTTTGCCGTTATATGCGTAGACGTTGTAAACGGCGTTGTATAGCTTTCATCTGTAAACCAGCCTACAAATACAAAATTTGCTTTTGTCGGGACTGGAAGCTTTTTGATTGTTTCATTATAATTGACTTCCACAGACGGCGTATCGCATACCGCCCCCTCGCCTGCCTGAAATGTCACTGTATGTTGTTCCGGAGTCCATTTCGCATATAATACCGTATGCGCTGAAATTACCTCAGTTTCAAACGAAAACGCATTGCCTGCGCAGTCCTCCGTCAGGTACCAGCCGCCAAATGTATAATGATCTCTTGACGGAGCAGCCGGAGCGCTTGCATTGCCGCCGCATGTGATTGTCTGGGTATCAACCTCAGCGTCTGTTCCATCATTTTTCTTAAATGTCACCGTGGCTGTCCATTTTGCATACAAATTCCAATCCTTTCCTATAGAAGTGATTTCCGTGCACGGTGTTCCGGTAAAGGCTTCCGCCTCATACCATCCGGCAAACGTAACGCCGGATTTAGACGGTGTCGGCAGGGTATAATTCTCTCCCTCGTCAAATGTTTTATTAGAAACGCTGACGCCAGCCTGATTAACATGAAATGTCACATTCCACCGCTTGATCCATTTTGCTTTTAATGTAATATTTTCCGTCACTGCCGTATCAAAATTATACTCAGCTTCCCCAGTATCTGTCGACAGATACCAATGTATAAAACGATAGCCTTCCCTCGTCGGATCTGACGGCTTCGCCGCCTTTCCCCCATGCGCCACTTCCTGTGAGCTGTCTCCTGAAAGCTCGCCGCCATTGGCTTCAAATGTAACCGTCACGTTTTCCGGTTCAGTCACCTCGGGAAGATAAGTAACTGTCACTGTCATAGTCTTCCCATCATCCGAAAGCTCTACATTTTTCTGTACTTTTGTTTCATCTGTTTCTCCCGTCTCAATCTGATTTTCCACCGCGGTTTTTGCCGCTTCATCAAATAGAAACTCCCCATTTGCTTGAAACGTCGTAACTGCGGCATACCCTTTTTGCCCAATCTCATCGGCTGTAAACTTTGCGCCTGAAGCTAATGGGGTTTTTTCGCCATCTTCTCCCAATACATTCCAAACCGTGTTTGCTTGAAATGGATTTACTGTAATGTTAGCCGTTGGCTCTATGCTATTTAATAAATTTGTAAGAACTAATGAAGCATTGTCATTAGCAGATGTATTTAAATTTTCCAAATCAATCTGAGCTTTCATATCATCGCTCATCTGTGCACCGTCATAAAACTTAATATCAGAGATGTAACCATTTTCCAAAACATTGACTTTTCCCGTAGAATCTTCTTTGTATCCAATGGCAAATGGCTTATCAGTTGATTTTAGCTCTGCCTGAGCCTGCCGGCCATTCAATATAAAAGCAGACTGATCCACTGAAAAACCAATGCTGGAAATTTTGCTTTTCCCATCGACAACCATTATTATCTCATGCCATTTATTTAAAAACTCCTCTGTCAAATTATACTCAGCCTGTGGCCACTTATTCTCTCCAATGGCGCTATTCATATACATATGGATAGAATTCCCTACAAGCGCCAGAACATACTGACTGCCTTTTGATATAATTGTATGTTCCCCTTCTCCCGGCAATTCTTCCAGATATAGTTTAAATGAAAAAATAAGCGGCTCACTGCCAGACACATTGAATTTGTCAGAACTGCTTGTTGATCCAAATCTGTCATTAAAATATGGGACGCTCTCTTTCAGCCCGATTTCCGGGATTTCTAACGTATCCTTACGCTCTATCCCAACAGGAACTGAGGAAAAGTCAGATATTTTTTGTTGGATTTTGGCACGGTCATTATTCATTTCGATTATCGCAGGCGCCGGATATGCCTCCGCCTGCGGTTTGGCATATGTAATTTTCGAAGGAGGCGCCGACCAATTTTCTGCAACGGATACCGGAATATCTTTATCAAAAGATTGAGAGCCTAACGATGCCGTAACCCTGACCGTCGCAGTCCCAGCCGCAGATGCTGTAATCAGCCCGCTTGAATTAACCGTTACGCAATTTCCTTCCGTGACAGAATACTCATACTGGACTACGCCTAATGCCGGATGACTGGAAAGATCGCTTCCGCCGCTTAAAATCACGCTTTTCGGCGTAATCTGCTGTGTGCCCTGTTTAATTAAAACCATATTTCCGATATTCTCATTCGAAAAAATAATATCGGAAATAGAAATAGTTTCGGCGCAATCCAATGCTGGAAATGTAACCGTTACCGTCATTTCCGCGCCATCTGACACAACGGATACATTGCTTGTATCAATGGAATTAGCGCCCGCAATCTGAGATTGAATCGCCTGTATACTGTTTTCGTCCGTTGCAAATACATACCCATTGTGGGCAGTCAAAGTCGTTACGGCAGTATATTCCGTCCCACATTGGAATTTATCCGATGCCGCTAACGCTTCCGTCCCTTTTTTCCATACTGTTTTGGAATTATATGGAGTTAAAGTATAAATGGCTGCAGGTTCAACCGTTTCCAAAAGATTTGAAACCACCCCAAGACCTTTATCCTCTAACGAATCCAATTCAGCCAGATTTATGGTTTTTAATAAAGATTCCGGCTCACCGTCACCCGTTTTGCCGCTATAGAATTTTACATCTGATAAAAAGCCGTAATCCGATGAGAATACCCTCTCATTATTTAATTTGCATCCAATCGAAAACACATCATTTTCATGCTGTGTTGGAGACACATTTGCCATATTGGAAACTCCATTATCAACAAATAGGCGCTCTTTTCCATGTTTATCAATCACAGCAATCACATTATGCCACTGGTTTTTCCATTCACTTTCATTCTGGGCAGTAAAACCTTCATAAAGCACAGTCGTCCAACTCGGATCGGAATACCATTCAAACCCGTTTTGCCGCAACTGCAGCGCATACTGATTATCCCCTTTCTCTATAATCGCTTTATGATCTGGTCCATTTACCCCTGTAGGCAGACTCTTTATAAATATTTTAAATGCGATCACAATAGGATCGGAGCCAAACACATTTAATTTATTATTCGCGGTCTCGGCTTTTAATTGGGCATTGAACCCCCAAATATTTCCTTGTTTTTCACTTTGGATTTCGCCGCTTTCCGCGGTCTTCACCAGATTTAAAGGATTTGACGCCGCATAATCATTTACCACTTCCGCCGCTTCATGGTGTGTATCGCTTACCACCTTGGCAGGCATAGGGTATTCGCCTTCCGCCGGGGCTGTAAAAGTAAAGTCCGGCGCAGAAATTGATTTTACCGGATATGTCAAAACCAAAGATGGCGCCATAGATTCCTCTGCCCTTGTGAGATTTCTTGAACCCTCCAAGCTGACAAAATAATGTTCCTTATTTTGCGTTTCATTTATGGCTAAAATTAACTTATCCTCCCCACTGTCAGCCAAAGCGCCTGTAATTGCCTGCGTCAAATCCACCTCCACCACAGTGCCCGCTATCTCGTGATTGAGATCGCTTTCATACTCAGCCGCGTTATTCGTGCCCGAATGAGCAGACAAATTATATGATTCGGATTTTTGCGTATCTTCATATGTAAAAAAATTTTCCTGATTTGTCCATTTCGCTTTAATAGAATTATAAGTATCCGCATTCTCTAATTCCGTAATGCCAGAGGATGCCGGCACAACGGATACTTTCAAACTGTTTTCGGCATTGTTATGATCCCAAGTGCGAAAGCCTGCCATATAAAGCCGCAGCTTCGCTGTCTGGAATTGCTCCGTTTGTCTGCGCAATTCCGATAAATCAAATTGCAAAAATGACATCGCCGGGTCTCCGCCGGAACCTACGCCCGGACTATCTTTTAATATTCCTTCCCCGACATTTCCATAAGAGGCTATATCCGCTTCTCCTGCATGTTCATTTCTCACAGCCAATACATTTTTCGTCCCATAAGCGTCATCTAAATTTTGATGCCAGCCTTTTATATAAATATCCTTGGATACCCTAAACGCTTTCTCATACGTCAGATCACCCCCTCCCACATCATTTTGGGCAGCCGTTGCCAACATTGGAAACGAAGAAACTGCCGAACTTATCACCATCGCGCATGTAATTATGCCCGATATTATCTTTTTCCATTTCATTTTTCATGCTCCTTTCAAAACTCCATCAGATTCCGTTCTTTTCTTATTGCAAATAATTCAAATTCCGCGGATTTTCCCCCTCCTCTCCCGTTGTATTTCACAGCTTTTCCGCAGTCTGTAAAATTCTGTCTATGTATATCAACCATTTTATCACGAATTTTTCCCATTGTTTATAGTGATAATTCACAAAATTTTAACATTTCTTTTGTTTAAAATTAAATCCTGTATTTTCCCAAATCCCTCTGTAAAACAGATTTTTGCCAAATTCCCTTCTTTAATTAAAGATATTATCCTCTTTTTTTCGTTGTATTCTTCAAATCGCGGAATTTTCTTTTGAAACTTCCGCATTAAAAAGAATTATTTGACGATAGCCGGATACTGCTATAAGATAGAATGAAAGATTGATTTTTAACTGGAGGTAAAAATGAAAAACGAAACCATCGCAAAAGCGCTGAAAGAATCCCGAAAACAAAATGCCCTTTCTGTCAAAGAAGTAGCCGCAAAGCTGCATGATAAATCCTTAGACTTTTCTGAAAAAACCATCTATGGACGGGAAAATGGCCAGTCACAGCCAAACGCTGACACCCTGCTTATTTTATGTGAAATCTATAATATCCACAATATCCTTGGAACGTTTGGCTACATAGAAAAACAACCTTTAGAAATTACACACTTTGAGGAATCCTTGATTGTCCGCCTGCGGGAGCATCCTGAAATGCTGGAAGCGATTAAAAAGCTTCTGGACTTATAATAAAAAAAGGGCTGTCGCAAAATACACGCTGTATACAAAACATGGCCCACATAGATCTCCACATATTGTATATAAGCCTGCAGTTTGCAGCAGCCCCGTTTTTCTTTTCATCACGTATGCTAGGCATTACGGAAATTTCCTTTTTTCATACATATTTTTACGAATGATCACCTCTCGCTTGCCCGTTTCATACGCATTAAAATTTTACGCTCCATACGGGACACCTGAACTTGGCTGACGCCAAGCTGTTTTGCAACTTGCGACTGAGTCATATCCTTGAAATACCGCAGTTCAATCAATTCTTTCTCCCGCTCCTCCAACTCGCTTAAAAGCTGCTCTAACAACAAGTGGTTCACCAATTCTTCCGTCTTTGGCATTCCGCCTCCCGACACCTGATCGACCAAATACAGTTCACTGTCTCCAGACTGGTAAACCGGCTGGTAAATCGATCCGACTTCCTCATTCGCTTCCATCGCCTCCACAATTTCTTCCACGCTTAAACCGATTTCCTCAGAAATTTCCTGTAAAGACGCCTCCCGTCCAAATTGCTGGGACAGCTTGTCCGATGCTTTTTTTACCTTCCAGCCATTTTCTTTTAACGAGCGGGATACTTTCATCATACTGCTGTCTCTTAAAAAACGCTTCATCTCCCCTAAAATCATAGGGCACGCATATGTAGAAAATTTTACCTCATAAGCAATGTCAAACTTATCAATCGCTTTCATCAGCCCGATACAGCCAATTTGGAACAATTCCTCCCTGTCATGCCAACGGTGTTCAAACCTGCGTACAATACTCCAAACCAATCCCAAATTGTCTGAAATCAGCTTTTCCCTTGCCCATTTATCCCCTTCGTGCGCCTGTTTAATTAGAGCCGTCACCGCATCCATCTTGATTTCCGTCTTCCTTTGCCCCGATTTTCTTTCTCATTGTCACTTTCGTCCCAACCCCCACTTTGGACTCAACCTGCATATCGTCCATAAACACTTCCATAAACGCAAACCCCATGCCAGATCGTTCCAACTCCGGCTTTGTCGTATAAAACGGTTCCATCGCTTTTTTCACGTCCTCCATGCCCACGCCTTTGTCCTCAACTGTAATTTCCGCCGTGTCTCCTTCTAATATGCACGTTACATACACTTTGCCCCCGCCGCTTTCATAGCCATGGATAATCGCATTTGTCACCGCCTCTGAAACTGCAGTTTTCACGTCCGCAACTTCATCTAACGTAGGATCTAACTGTGTCAGGAAAGCAGCCACTGTCACTCTGGCAAAACCCTCATTGACTGATTTTGCATCAAATTCTACCCGCATTTCGTTTTTCATTCCTGTTTTCCTCCGCTTTTTCTCACTCACACTCCCCGCCAAAATCTGACGGGATCTGAATTATCTTATGCAGACCGGAAACAATAAAAATTTTCTGAATCCGTTCGTTTAAGTGCTCTGCCAAGACTTCTCCCCCGCTGTATCCCATATTTTTACATCTGCCAATCAATACCCCGATTCCGGAACTGTCCATAAACTCCGTTCCCGAAAAATCAAAGATAAGCCTGCGTATGTGATACGCGCCAATTAATAAATCCGCCTCCCTCCGTAATTGTTCCGCGCAATGATGGTCTACCTCTTTCGGCATTGAAATCCGCATACATCCATCTTTCAACTGATATTTACATTCCATATAACCCTTCCTTTCCCAATCGCTTGTCCAATAGAAAAAGACGCAGGCTTATACTATAAGCCTAACGTCTTTTGTACCTTCCTAAATTACCGGATTCACTGTGGCTGGTTTGGATCGCCCTGCGGCTGTCCGTCCTGCGGCTGTCCGTCTTGCGGCTGCCCATTTTGCGGCTGTCCGTCCTCTGGCTGAGCCGCCCCCTGCTGCCCCTGCCCCAAACCGGCCGGCGCTTCTTTGTCAGCGGCGTCTACATAGACTTTCGCTACCCTCGCCCGCTCCGTTCCGGGGCTTTGCTCTAATACTTTCCGATAATATACAACTGCCTGTTCCATATTATCCGACCTGCGGTAAGACTGCGCCAGATAATACACCGTATTCCCATTCTGGTATTTCTCATCTAACTCCGCCACTTTCAGCAATTTTTCGATTGCAAGCGGATAATCTCCTTTGGTGTAAGCGCTATAACCTTCCTTATATAATGCGCTTAAATATTGTTCATTCACTTTTGCATACACATTGTCATAGACCGTTTTCGCGTTTCCGCTTAAATCGTCCGCTTTCACCTGCTCTAACGCCGCCCCTGCCGTTTCCATATCTTCTGCGGCATAAGCTGCGAATGCGTTTATCAACTGCTCATACGACGTCATCTTTGATTCCACGCCCTTAGAAGATTCCTTTGCTTCTTTGGCCTGTTTCGTCAAATCTTTTACTTGACTTTCCAGAGAGGAAATCGTCTGCTCTTTTGTGGAAAGCGTATCATTGACCGCTTTGAGCGCTTCGTTTGATTCGCTCTTTGACTTCTGTTTGATATTGGGCAGAAGAAGAAACATAGAGATTGCCACTCCAAGCGCAACGCCAATAATAATATTTAAAATCGTCTGCCACGCGGAGTTGTCCTTAAAATTCGCAGGCATTATAATTGTCTCGTTCCCGCTTTGATAAGAGATTAAATCTTCCTTTTTCTGCTTCTTCGATCCGCTTTCCCTTAATTTCTGCTTCACTTCCTTTTGGTATTTCAGCGTAATTGTATTATTCGCATCAATTTTTTCCGCGTTATGCAGCGCCTTTTTGGCATGTTCGTATTTCCCTTCCTGAATATATAAAAGAGCCAGAAGCTGATGTCCTTTTACTAATTTCGGATTCATGGAAATCACTTTTTTCAGTTGGATCACAGCCAAATCTCTGCTGTCCTGCTTACAGTAGTTCAATGCCTGATTGTACTTCTTGATCGTCTGGTTAATCGACTCCAGACGGGATGCATTATTCTGTATCTCATCTAAATAACCGCTTGCGGCATTGTTCTCTTTCTGGCAGCTTTTACTAATCACCCATTCACTTAACGCATCTACCGTTTCTCCCATTTCAAAATACACCAGCCCCAATAAATTTCTGGCATTGGTATTCATCTTATTATACTGTAAACTTTTCTTTAAACTTTCAACCGCCCCTGTAAGATTCCGCACATTGGCGCGCTCTAACCCTTCATTATAAAAACTATTTGACGCCATTAATATCTTTTTATAAGTTTTAACGTCTGCCCCACAGCTTTTACAGCGCCCCTCCTTTGTCAGCTTCGCACCGCAATTATAACATTCCATAGGTCACCTCGCTTCTCTGATTTCTAATTGTTTTTTCTTTTCATCATTTCAAGCAATATGTCTGTCATATCTGTCAGGTCACGGTTATAAATCGCATCTTCCGCTTCTTCGACTTCTAGGCTTGGCTTAAATTTTTTTAATTCTTCTTCGAAATCTATCATATCTGCCTTGCACCTCCTATACCGGCTGCAAAAAAGAACCACTATATTATCAATCCTTTACCATTATAATATAGTGGTTCTAATATGCAAGCAAAAAAATATTAACTTTTTATTATTTCGCCGCAGGATCTTACACAAATCCGCAACATTTTCTTCTGATTTACAGAAACCCCTATTTTAAAGCAGAAAGCTGCTTTTTCACTTCCTCCATCATTTGTTCGTATTTTTCGAGTTTGTCCTTTTCCTCCTGAACTTTCGCTTCCGGCGCTTTGCTTAAAAACCGTTCGTTATTTAACATTCCCTTTGAACGCGACAGTTCCTTTTCTAACCGTTTCCGTTCTTTTTCCAGACGTTCCCGTTCTTTTTCTAAATCCACTAAGTCCTCCAGCGGAATGTAAACTACAGCGTCCGGAATTACAATGGAGACGGCGTCTTTTGCAATCCCCATTTGATCTGCCTGAACAAACACCTCCGACGCCCCTATCAGACCGGCATACATTTCTTTTTGCGATTCAAATACAGCCCGCACAGCTTCCTGTTCTGATGCCAGATACACCGTAACTTTCCTTGACGGCGGCACATTCATCTCAGAACGGCGGTTCCGAACGCCCTTTACCATTTCCTTACAACGTTCCACCATCGCTTCTTCCTCCGGAAATTCGCGTTCTTTGTTGTAAACGGGCCAGTCAGACAGCATAATCGTTTCTTCCTCTGGATGCAGCGTACAATAGATTTCTTCCGTCAAAAACGGCATGAACGGATGCAGCATCTTCAGCGCAAGAGTTAAGGTTTCCTGTAAGGCATACAACGCGGCGTTTGCCGATTCCGGATTCTCGCCGCTTTGATATGCGCGGCGTTTTGTCATTTCTATATACCAGTCACAAAATTCGTCCCAAATGAAATCGTATACTTTCTGAACCGCAATGCCCAACTCAAACTTGTCCATATTTTCCGTCACTTCCTTCACCAGACGGTTTGCTTTTGACAAAATCCATTTATCTTCTGTCAAAAGCCCGGCAGGACTAACCGGATGCGGAGCGGATTCTGGAAGGTTCATTAGAATAAAACGGGAAGCATTCCAGACTTTATTTGCAAAATTACGGGAAGCTTCTACCCGCTCCCAATAAAAACGCATATCATTTCCCGGCGCATTTCCGGTAATAAGCGTAAGACGCAATGCATCCGCCCCATATTTTTCTATCACTTCCAATGGATCAATCCCATTGCCTAACGATTTGCTCATCTTCCGTCCCTGAGAATCCCTCACCAATCCATGAAATAAAACTGTGGAAAACGGCGCCTTGCCCATGTGCGCATAACCGGAAAATATCATACGGATTACCCAGAAGAAAATAATGTCATATCCCGTCACAAGGACGTCATTCGGATAAAAATAATCCAAGTCTTCCGTTTCTTTCGGCCAGCCTAAAGTGGAAAACGGCCACAATGCCGATGAAAACCAAGTGTCTAACGTGTCTTCGTCCTGATGGAAGTGTGTCCCGCCGCACTTTTTACATACATCGGGCGCCGTTTTCGATACAGTCATCTCGCCGCAGTCTTTACAGTAATAAGCCGGAATCCTATGCCCCCACCAAAGCTGTCTGGAAATGCACCAGTCTCTAATATTGTCCGTCCAGTTGAAATAAGTCTTTTCCATACGTTTCGGAAGCAGTTTCACTTCTCCGTTTTTCACGCCCTCTACGGCCGGGCGGATTAATTCATCCATTTTTACAAACCACTGCTGTTTCACCATTGGTTCCACTGTAGAACCACAACGGTCATGCGTCCCAACATTATGGGAATGAGGCTCCACTTTCACCAAAAGCCCCTGCTCCTCTAATTCCTTTACCAGCGCTTTCCTGCACGCATAACGATCCATGCCGGCAAATTTCCCAGCATGTCCATTCATTACCGCATCATCGCCGATAACCACAATTTCTTCTAAATGATGGCGTTTGCCCACTTCAAAGTCATTCGGGTCATGCGCCGGAGTAATTTTCACACAGCCCGTCCCAAATTCTTTATCGACATATTCATCGGCAATGACCGGAATTTGACGGTCTGTAAATGGAAGCTTTAGCATTTTTCCAATAATATCCTGATACCGTTCATCTTCCGGATTGACTGCGACAGCCGTATCGCCAAACATCGTTTCCGGCCTTGTCGTCGCAATTTCCACAAACCGTCCTTCTTCCCCAACAACCGGATAATTAATATGCCAGAAAAACCCGTCCTGCTCCTCGTGTTCCACCTCTGCATCAGAAATAGACGTCTGGCATGCCGGACACCAGTTGACAATCCGCGAGCCTTTATAAATCAAGCCTTTCTCATAAAGTTTAACAAACACCTCTAAAACGGCGTCCGAGCATCCTTCGTCCATTGTAAAGCGTTCCCGCTCCCAGTCTGCGGAAGATCCCATTTTTTTCAACTGGTTGATAATCCGCCCGCCATATTCCTCTTTCCACTCCAGACATTTTTCCAAAAAACCTTCCCTGCCAAGGCTCTCTTTGTCAATCCCCTGTTCTTTTAAGGATTCAATCACCCTGACTTCCGTTGCAATCGCCGCATGATCTGTTCCGGGCTGCCATAACGCATGATAGCCCTGCATCCGTTTATAGCGGATTAAAATATCCTGCATCGTATTATCCAAAGCATGTCCCATATGAAGCTGTCCCGTTATGTTTGGGGGCGGCATCATAATCGTAAATGGCTTTTTGCTTTTATCCGGCTCTACATGGAAATATCCGTTCTTCTCCCATTTCTGGTACAGGCGCCCTTCCATCTCCTTTGGATTATAAGTCTTTGCCAGCTCTTTGCCCATCATCCTAATCTCCTCTCTCAAATTAAAATTCCTTCTCGGGGCTTGCGGCAGCTTAAGCTGGAACATTCTTCTTTCCCTGCCCGCCTCTTAAGCTCCTATCCGCCCTTAAGGCAATCTTCCCGAAACGTCCCTGCCGCATAAAAAAGCCCCTGAAAGCTTCTTGCTTCCAAGGGCGGATTTCTCCACGGTACCACCTTGTTTATACGGCGCGCAATCCCCGCCGTACCTCATTTTCGTCTTTAACGGAACAACCCGTGACCGCTTACCCGCAACAAAAATACGTTGTTTCAGCCGTCCGGTTCAAAAGCTACCTTCCGCGCACTGCCCCATAAACCGCCTTCCAGCCAATGAGCGGCTCTCTCTTAATGGCGTGTCTGCGTACTCCTCTTTCTCATCACCTTTTTCATTATAGTAAGGGGAATTTTCCTATTTGTCAAGGTTTGCGTTTTCCACATTTACAAAAATAAAAATATATTGGGAAAACTGACAAATAATTACAAAATGACCTTGACGGACAACCCCCTATTTGCTATAATACCCACTGATAAACTTAATAATTTCGTAACAAATCAGACCTATGATGTAATAAATAAAAAATTTGGAGGAAAAGATGAATAGAAATCGAAAAGCCCTTCGCTTTACAGCATGTTGTATGGCAGCCGCCCTTACACTTGGCAGCGCGCCTGCGCCTGCTCATGCAATGTTACCAACCGCCGGAGCTCCGGCTATCATGTCCATCGCATTAGATGATGAATTAAAGGATTCGTTCAAAAGCAGATCCGCAGGGATTTCCTCAAACCTCGCTGACTGCGTTTCCAGCGCCGCTGTAGAAGCGGCCGTTACCGTTAAAAAAGAAAAGAAATCCGAATATGCGGATATTGCGATTGCTCAAGTAGATAACTATGTAAACGTCAGAGATTCCGCAGGCGAAGAAGGAAATGTCGTCGGAAAACTTTATAATAATTCAGCCGCAACTGTAGAAGCGACCGAAGGAGACTGGTACAAAATCACTTCCGGAAATGTGACAGGCTATGTAAAAAGCGAATTTGTTGTCTGCGGCGACGAAGAACTTGCAAAGCAGGTCAGCAGACGCGTTGCAACCGTCCAGACAGAAACATTATTCGTCCGCACGGACCCGACCACGGAATCGGACGTGTTAGGAATGGTTCCGGATCAGGAAGATTTAACCGTAACAGATGAATCTGAAAACGGTTGGACGAAAGTAGCCATTGAAGAAGGCGAAGGCTATGTTTCAAATGAATATGTCACGAAATCCATTGAATTTGTAACGGCTGAATCGAAAGAAGAAGAAGAAGCGCGTCTTGCGAAAGAAGAAGCGGAACGTAAAGCCGCTGCCGAAGCCGCAGAACGCAAAGCCGCTGAAAAAGCCGCAGCTTCTAAGAAGTCCGGCGGTTCTTCCGGATCTTCCGGCAGGTCAGCCTCCCCAAGCGGTTCCGGCGGAAGCGCAGTTGCAAACTACGCATGCCAGTTCGTTGGAAACCCCTATGTATACGGTGGGTCAAGCCTTACGAATGGCGCGGACTGCTCCGGTTTCGTTATGGCGGTATATGCCGCATTCGGCGTAGGGCTTCCACATTCATCTTCCGCTCTCGCAGGCGTCGGGTATGGCGTATCCGATATGCAGCCGGGTGACATTATCTGTTACAGTGGACATGTCGGCATTTATATCGGAAACAATACGATTGTACACGCAAGCACACCGGAAGGCGGAATCAAATATACATCGCCTGCCAACTACAGACCGATTATTGCAATCCGCAGAATTTTCTAAGAAATACATATCCGTCATATGGACAACCCTAAAAGAGCTGTAGCAAAATACGGCTTGTATGCAGAATAGAATTTAGATTTACATCTCACTCATATTCTGCATACAGCGGCTATTTTGCCACAGCTCTTTTTTATAGAAACGCCGGCTATCTATGGAACGAAATATAATCCATCGGGATTCGCATAAGCCATTCATTTATCACGCCCATAACTAATGCAAAGACCATTAATAAAATCATTAACACAACGGAGCCTTTATCATAGATAAATTCATTTGCCTTCTTATAATTCCCAACCAGTATTTCAACGCCAAGCAGAATCAATATGCAAGGCCAAAACCGGAAAATCAAGATAAAATCAATGTCAGGGACAAACATATGGAACAAAAACAACGTCCCGAATACGATTAATGAGATGCCGCTTGTCAATGTCCCGACACGGTGAATTGTTTTTTCAGTCTTTTGTTCCATTGCCTTCCTCCTCTTGCATCGGTTCTAAACCTGCCAGTTCTTTCTTTTTCCCCCGAATCATTGCCACGCCAAGCATAATAATCAAAATTCCCACTAAAATCCTTGGAATATAGTTTGTAAGTTGTAAGAGATACGAATAAACGCTCCATGGCAAAACAGCGCCAGCCAGATACAGCGCCCCCCGCCATGTCATAAAACTTCCCACTACAATTAAAATTCCGGCAAATACCTTGCGGCCGCCATTTGAAAAATCCCGCCCTTTTTCCAAAACATTTTCCAGTGAAAAAAGATAATTATCTTCCACCACATAAAACTCCTCGTCCGGCATGGCGGCAAGGTTATGCACATGGAAAAAACTGTAAAACCACACGATAACGTCAATAATCAGCAGTTCTCCAAACCCGATGGACGCAGCGGCAAAAATAAAAAAGAAAAAAAGCGACATCAAACTCGTTCCCGCCTTAAAAAACCCCATGTACATCTCCCCAGCCCCGGGAATCAGGGAAAATAAGAATCTCCATAATGAATTGTTTTTATGTGTCATTTTTACCTCTCCTTTCGAACAATAAAATTTGCGCCGTCAGACAAAAGACTGCAAAACTGATTCGTCTTCTGGTTAATCTTTTGTAAAAAACCTTCTTCCTGAACTTCTGCCGCTTGCTGCAAATACGCCTCTGACTGCGCAAGTTCCGGCATGGCAAACAACAATGCGACAGAAGCGGCAGCGGCGGCGGCAATTTTTAGAGTGAACCCCCAAAGGGAAGCGCTCCGTTGCGAAACTTTTTGGACTGCCGCCTTATTTAGAATCTGCCCTTCTAAATAACTGGGAGCCTGAAAGACGGAAGATTCTTCCGATTTTTGGATTAACTTCTGCAATTCTGTTTCACTTAGATAATTCCATTCATTCATACACATTCCGCTCCTTTTCATAGAGTTTTCTCAGCATAGCCCGCGCGCGGTAAATCTGGGTTTGAACCGTCTTTACATTTTTCTTCTGCTCGGCGGCAATTTCTTCCGCTTTCTTTTCATCATAAAAATAAAGGCGGGCAACCGTATCATATGGAGGCTTCAGCTTACCGCACCGTTCTAACAGTGTGGTTCGGATTTCATGCTCCAGCATATGCGTTTCCGGCTCATAAGAAGCATCCGCTTCCGTTTCGAATACTTCTTTATCCGAAGGGATCTGGCGTTTTACGGAGGATTTTAAATAATCAATACATTTATTGGATGCAATCCGGCAAAGCCACGCTTTTATGTCCTTCCCGTCAAACGCCGGAAAATGGCGGAAAGCCGCCAAAAATGTTTCCTGCGTTAAATCCTCTGCCGCAAAATAATCTCCTGTCATGTTACAGCAAATCGAAAAAATCAAATTTTGATAGGATCTTATGATTTCTTGAAACTGCTCCTGAACATTAATTTTATCCACCTCCCCTGCTCTTTCACGCTGCTCTCATAGTATAAAACGAGTAAGCCATGCAAAAATGTGGATTTTTGATACTCTTTTTCTCTTGGAAACTGAATTTTTTTAAAAAAAAATCAGAAGTCCATTGACAGAGGCATACAAATATATTATTGTATTAGTTATCTAGTACAAAGAAGGAGATACACGCAATGAAAGAAGAACAACGAAAAAAAGCGGCGGCTCCAACAGCAGTCTGCGCATTGATTGGGCTTTTTTATATCACAGTAGGGATTCTCATTTTATGCGGGGAATTTCCCATAATTGTAAAGATTTATTTTGCCCTTTGGACAATGGCATCTAGCGGAATGCTGGTTTATGTACTGGCTGAAAGAATAAAAGAGATAAGGAGAGGGGAAAACGATGATCTTAGTAACTACTGATTATATTTCCGGAAAAGAATTAGAAATGCTCGGCCTAGTAAAAGGAAGCACGATCCAAAGCAAACACCTTGGAAAAGACATCTCCCAAGGATTTAAAACACTTGTAGGCGGCGAACTGACGGCATACAACGACATGATGAATGAAGCAAGGGCTCTGGCAACGAAACGCATGGTGGAAGAAGCAAGAGCCCTTGGGGCAGACGCGATTGTAAATATCCGTTACGCTTCCTCTGCAATTATGCAGGGCGCAGCGGAAGTAATCGCATACGGCACAGCCGTAAAGACGAAATAAACCAAGAGAGGGACTACCCCAAAGGCAAAGCCGGAAACCGCTGTTTATCAATAAAAACGCGGATTTCCGGCTTTTTTTAAGTGGACCAGACGGGAATCGAACCCGTGTCCAAAAACCAATCCCCTGTCCTTCTACGAGCGTAGTTTATTGTTTTACATTCCCTCTGCGGGGCTTGAATAAACACAATCCCCGTTTTAGTAGCTTCATGATACGCCCACATACGCAAAGCTTAATATGTGTCGTTTTCCGCGTAGTCGAAGCCCGAATCCCAAAGCGCGGATGCCCTAGGCCGGACTGCTGCGATTAGGCAGCGTAAGCTAATTTATTATCGTTAGCGTTTAATTTTAAGTTTGGCATTTGACGCATCCCATACGGCTCGCTTCTCCAGCTTCCTGATCCCTGTCGAAACCTTTACTGGCCCATATCAATTAAATTATATCCAAAAACCCAGCGTCCGTCAACCTTTCACAAAAATCATTTCTCAAGCGCTATCGCAAGGATGCGTAAACCGGACGCCGCCGTTTCTTTTCCTAATAGAGATTTTTCACCTTAAAATTCCGTTCCGCCTCTCTCCTCTGGTCTTTTTTCGCAATATCCTGCCGTTTATCATAAAGTTTCTTGCCTTTTGCAAGGGACACGCTGACTTTTACCAGATTCCCTTTTAAATAGACTTCCACTGGAATGAGCGTATATCCCTTTTCCGCTATCTTCTGCGTCAGTTTCCGGATTTCACTCTTATGCAGTAAAAGCTTCTTCGGACGCAATGGATCTTTATTAAATATATTTCCCTTTTCATATGGGGAAATATGCATCCCATACAAGAAAACCTCTCCTTTCTCAATTCGGATAAACGCCTCTTTCACACTGCATCTGCCCATGCGGATTGACTTGACTTCCGTTCCATGCAGGGCAATTCCCGCTTCATAGGTTTCTTCTAAAAAATAATCATGCCTTGCCTTTTTATTGTTGGCAATCAGCTTCCCTTTCTCCATTTTCTATCCCCCGTCCTATTCCGCCAGTTCAAAATCAATCGTCCGAAGCAGCGTATCCGCCTTTACCGCAACGACAGACACTTTCTGTCCCAGCTTAAACCGGCGGTTCGTCGCTTCTCCCATTAGTTCATATGTTTCTTCCAGATAGATATAGTAATCGTCCGTCAAAGACGTAATATGAACCATTCCTTCGATCGTATTTGCAAGTTCCACATAAAATCCCCATGACGTTATGCTTGAAATTATGCCTTCAAATTCTTCTCCGATGTGTTTCTTCATGTATTCCGCTTTTTTCAGCTTTTCCACTTCCCGTTCCGCTTCGTCCGCCCTGCGCTCCATTTCACTTGTATGTTTCGCCGTTTCCGGCAAAAGCTTTTCATAGTGTTCTATGCGGCTTTGATTCATTCTGCCGCGCAGACAGTCTTTTATAATCCGGTGAATCTGCAAGTCCGGGTATCTTCGGATTGGAGAAGTAAAATGGCAGTAATACGAAGCCGCAAGCCCGAAATGCCCCAAACAATCTGCGGAATACTTCGCCTGTTTCATGGAACGCAGCGTCAAACGGCTGATTAACGCTTCCTCCGGCGCGCCCTCAATCTTACCTAACAGTTTCTGCAGTTCTTTCGAGTGGATTTCCTCCTGCCCCATGTGGAGCGTATACCCAAAATTATTGATAAACGCAGATAACTTCTGAATCTTTTCACTGTCCGGCTTTTCATGCGCGCGATATAAAAACGGCATCTGCCGCCAGTAAAAATCTTCCGCCACAGTTTCATTTGCAATCAGCATAAAATCCTCGATCAGTTTCGTCGCTGTATTTCTTTCATAAGGCTTAATTTCTTTTAACTGCCCTTTTTCATCTAATACGATTTTCGTTTCCGGAAAATCAAAATCAATCGAGCCGCGTTTTTTCCTCTTTTGCCTAAGCAGGGAGGACAATTCGCGCATTTGCTCAAACATCGGCAGAAATTCACGGTATTCTTCCATTAACTGCGTGTCCTTATCCTCTAAAATTTTATTTACATTCGTATAACTCATACGGCGGTCCACACAGATCACCGATTCCGTAATTTCATGATCCACTACCTTTCCTTTGCCGTCTATTTTCATAAGACAGCTCATAGACAGGCGGTCTTCCCCTTGGTTTAATGAGCAAATGCCATTCGACAACGCATGTGGCAGCATAGGAATCACCCTGTCCGCCAGATAAACGCTTGTCCCCCGCTTATACGCCTCTGCGTCCAGCGCGCTGCGCTCCTGAACATAATTCGCCACGTCCGCAATATGCACGCCCAGACAATACAAGTCCCCTTCTTTCGTCAAAGTCACGGCGTCGTCTAAATCTTTAGCGTCTTCGCCGTCAATCGTCACCGTCTGCCACGCCCTAAAATCCTTCCGGCCCGCCATATCCGCTTCTGACACTTCCCTGTCTGCCCGCTCTGCCTGATTCATTGTCTTGACCGGAAATTCCACCGGAATCTCATATGACTTCACCAATGCCAAAACGTCTGCTTCCGGATCTCCGGCATGGCCGATAATCTCTATGATCTTCCCTTCCGGATTCCTGCCTTTTTTGCCGTAATCCGTAATTTTCACAATGACCTTATGCCCGTTTACCGCGCCTTTGGAACGTTCTTTCTGAATAAAAATGTCCCGTCCGAATTTCGGGTTGTCCGGTGTGACAAAACCATAGTTTCCATTTGACTGGTAGGTTCCCACAATCTGCGTAATCCCACGGGAAAGGATATTGACGATTTTCCCTTCTTTGCGTCTGCCGGAAGATTTCGTAAGAAGCTCTACTTGAACAGTATCCTGATGGAGCGCGCCGTTTACATTATCAGAGGAAATAAAAATATCTTCCTCGTCTCCTTCCACGGACACAAACCCAAACCCTCTCGGGTGGCTGCAAAACACGCCCGCCAAAGCATGGGATTCCATTTTCGAAAACCTGCCTCTTTTGGATCGCTCGATCTTCCCTTCTTTTAAAAGCGCCTCTACCGCTTCTTCAAGCTCTGCCCGCCTCTCCTTTGGAACCGAAAGAATTACTGCGAGCTCTTTCATCTTCATTGGCACATATAATGAATCGCAGATAAATTCATAAACTATTTTTTTCCGTTTCTCTAATTGTCTTTTATCCATCTTTCTCCTTTTTCTTCTGCCTGTCTGTCAACGAAAAAAGACTGCCGTTTCATACGGCAGTCCTGTCTGCTTAAAAGCTTCCGATATTCAGTATTGCAGCAATGACTATAAATAAAAATACGCAAACTTTCGTAAGTTTGACTAACATTCCTTCCATAGAACGGCCTTTATTCTTACCCCAATAAGTGTCTGCTGCCCCTGCAATCGCTCCTAATCCTGCCGACTTGCCTTCCTGCATCAAAATAATCACGGTCAATGTCAAACATATTAAAATAAAAATAACTGTTACAATCGTCTTAACTGTTGCCACGACAGTACCTCCTGCAATCCCATTTCTTCATCGGTTCTCATAACTCTTAACAGTATAGCACAGATTTCACAGCATTTCAACGGCTATTTTGAAAATATATTCTCTATCAAAGACAGCGGCAGCAATTTTTAAAGCTTTGGATACACCGCCGCTTCCCCTAAGTCTTCTTCAATCCTAAGAAGCTGGTTATATTTTGCCACCCTGTCCGTCCGGCAGGGAGCGCCTGTCTTTATCTGTCCGCAGTTTAACGCCACTGCCAAATCCGCAATCGTCGCATCTTCTGTTTCTCCCGAACGGTGGGAAACCACTGCTGTATACCCCGCCCTATGCGCAACGCAAATCGCTTCCATTGTTTCTGAAATTGTCCCAATCTGATTTAGTTTGATTAAAATGGAATTTCCACATCCTGTTTGAATGCCTTTTTTCAGCCTTTTCGCATTCGTTACAAATAAATCGTCGCCGACAATCTGGACTTTTTTGCCAAGTCGTTTCGTAAACTGTTCAAATCCTTCCCAGTCCTCCTCGTTTAAACCGTCCTCGATAGAGAAAATAGGGTACTTGCCACAAAGTTCCTCATATAAAAGAATCATTTCTTCCGTCGTCCGCATTACGGCTTCCACATTTGGCTGTGTCTTTTTTAAAATCTCGGTTTCACCCTCAAAATAATACATGCCGGACTTTTCATCGTATAATTCCGATGCCGCGGCGTCCATGGCAAACACAATGTCTTTGCCGCATTCATACCCTGCCGCCTCAACCGCTTTTACCAGATAATCAAAGACTTCAAACGCGTCTTTTAAGTCCGGCGCAAAACCGCCCTCATCGCCAACGGCAGTGGATTTTCCATCTTTTGCCAAAATGTTTTTTAATGCGTGGTAAACTTCCGCCCCCATGCGCAGCGCTTCACGAAATGACTTTGCCCCAGCCGGCATAATCATAAATTCCTGAAAATCCACTGTATTTTTGGCGTGTTTGCCCCCGTTTAATATATTCATCATCGGCACAGGCAGTTTGTGGGCGTACACGCCGCCTAAATATTGGTACAACGGCAGATTCAGGGCGTTTGCCGCCGCTTTCGCCACGGCAATCGACACGCCTAAAATTGCATTTGCCCCAAGGCGCTTTTTATTTTCCGAACCGTCCAACTCAATTAATTTTCCATCAACTTTTTTCTGCTCTAACGCATTCATGCCCGTTAGTTCTTTTGCGATTTTCTCATTAATATGGGAAACTGCTTTCATCACGCCCAAACCGCCATACCGTTTATCCCCGTCCCGAAGCTCCACCGCTTCAAATTGTCCTGTGGACGCTCCGGAAGGCGCTGCGGCCCGCCCTTCAAAAATCCGCTTCGTATCGTGGTTTTTTACAGCCACTTCGGCCTCTACAGTCGGATTGCCCCTTGAATCCATAATTTCACGGCCACGCACACTTATTATTTCCAGATTTGCTTTCATACCGGACTCCTTTTTTTCGTTTTATTTCTGTCTGCGCCAATCCTATCCGGCAATGCTTTTACAGACAAAACAGCCTGCCAGAATATGAGTGGCGCTGTAATGCTAGTATCTGCGTGAAACGTGATTTTATTCATTTTCCGTTATTGCAATGAGATCACCGCGCAAAGGCCGTTGGAAGCCGTTTCATATTCAAACGAAACCACATCCCCAACCGCATATTTTACAATTTCCACAAGGGAAGAATCCGAAAGGTTCACGTCAAAAATTTCGTCCGAATTTTCCAGACAAATATAGTAATGCGTCGAGCCTTCAATTACAACTGGAGCCAAGGAAGCGATTTTACCCTTTGCTTTTTCATATAATCCATCTTGCGTCCCTTTTGTTATGCCGTTTGTGGACAAAAGTTTCACATACGCTTTTTCACATTCCCCAACCGTATCGCCGATTGCCACCCACTGGTATTTCTGCACATTTACCATGGCATATTTTTTCACAAGTCCAGCCCCGTCCTTTAACGCCATAAAATACGTCGGTTCGCCGGAGATATTCAAAAGAAGCGGGAACGTCGCCCGATACCCAAGATTTTGCACCTGCCCTTCCGCCGATGACATTGCCGAATCTTCAATCGCCCCTTCAATCGTATAAAATTTCGTCTCCATTGTCCTCTGGTTGATTAAAACAAAACCGACATTTGACTGATCGCCGCTGACGGAAGTCACTCCGGTATACACCCAGACGTCATCGTCCAATGCAATATAATTATATCCGTTCGTCGTCTGCAAACAATCCTTCTGCCCCAGCACGCTGTTAAAAAATCCATGTTTTAATGTCCCGTGATAATTATACAGACGCATCAGCAATTCCGCGGAAAAAACCTTGTCCACCCAGTTCGGGACGTCTTCCACCTCATATTCTTCGCATTCTCCCGTAATGGCGTTACAAAGAACCGCTTTTCCTACAGTCTGCCCGCCAAACAGCCCAATCGTAAATTCCTTTACCGGACACACCCAAAACGGCGTGCCATTGTCGTCTATCTCAAAAAAGATCTGATCGTCAAAAATATACGTCGGGTAACGGAACCGCAGATGCCTGTAAATATTTCTGTTAAAATATTCCGATTTGGAGTAGCGGATTCCCTCCTTTAGTTTGACGCATTCCGTGTTTTGCGTCGCCATATCGATGCGGATATACGCCGGAATGCCCTTGCTTTGGTTCGTCAGCCATTTCACCGGGCTGGCATAGACTAACGGAGCCACCCGCACCGGGGTGTCCTGATAATTAATCTGCGTATATTCACTGCTGACTTCAAACTGGGAAACCATGTCCACCATGCTCCCCATTTTCCTGTTCCCAAGAAGTTCCGCCGAATTTTTATCTAAAAGCGGAATCGTCTGGTAGCTTACTTCTTTGATGTCTTTCGAAAAATCACTGTTTTCCACAGTTAAAAGTTTCTGGTACTTAGAAGCATTGACAATCGGGGAAGACAGGACAGATCCTGCCAAAAATACCGCAAACAATATCAGGAATAACCCAATCCCCGCTTTTATCAACTTGGAACTGCCAAGCAGTTCTTTTACTCTTGCCTGCCTTCCATGAAGTTTCGCATACTGTCTCGACCGAAACAACGCATAAATGACATTTAAAACCGCAATGGCAAACAACAGGCATTGCCAAAAACCGACTGAATGGATATTGATTGCCGGAATTGTCACATAATAATAAATAACAAGTGAAACAAGCAGCGCGGCGGCCGCTAAGAATTTAAAAGTTTTTTTCATTTGAACCCCTGCCTTTCCATAAATGCTTTTTATTAAACTGTTTCTTTTATTTCATTGTTTCTTTTTTCACCGCTTCTTTTATCTGAGCCGCCGCTTCTTCCGATATCTGATCCATAAGAAAGCTTCGGTTTTTTTTCGGAATAAAACGCTCTCTTTCCTCCCAATCCTCAATCGGGCGGCAAAGTTCCTCATATAAGTCGTTTGCCGATAAGAGCATACACCCCGCCCCGCGGATAATAATTTGTTCCATGCCATCTGAGGTCGCTACCGTAATACGGCGCTTTTTTCCATTTTCATGCGCAAATCTTTCTATATAGGCATCGGCTGTTTCCGCCTCCTTCGTATAAACTACATGGATATTATGGTAATCAAAATATTCTGTCTTATGCCCTGCAATTTTATATGCGTCAAAGACTGCGATGACTTGGCATTGTTTCAATCCCTGATAATTACAAAGCAAATCCAAAAGCCGTCCCCTCGCCCCGTCCATATTGTCTTTGGACAGCTCTCTGAGTTCTTCCCACGCATGTATGATATTATATCCATCTACCAGTAAATATTCTTCCCTGATCTCTTTCTTACCTTTATCCGGCTTATCTTTCTTCGGCTTTTTCTCCTCCGTTTTTGAAACAATGCTTCGTTTTGCCGTCTTATACCCTCTTTTTGGAACGGATTTATCCCTCTTATTGGCTTCTAATGTCCTTGCAAGAATTGCATCGACTTCTTTGGTCCCAAGCCACGTTTCTTCCTCCTTACGTTCTTTTGCAGAAACTGCTGGAACCGTTTCATTTGATTTTTCTTTTAAGACGCTTTCTAAGTGCATATACTCCGGCACACGGTTCCAATCCACAAAAAAACCCGAACCATGGCTGCAAAAAACAGATCCGGAAGGATTTTCCAAATCCGCATCGGCATTATAAGCGATTTGGCTTACAACTTCTTCTGTATTGTGGCAGATGTCATACCCGCCATAGCTAAGGGAAAGCCTTCCCATGCCCTTTGTGTATGACGCCACTTCCTTTGCGTATTCCCCAATCGATGCAACCGGGGCTTTTCCCTCCAAAACGGCGGCGCCATTTAAAGTCTCTGGCAGGCCAAACGAAGCATTCTTGATTTTTAAATCCGTCATTGCGCGTCCCACAAACGGTTCAGGAAGCTCAAGACGGTATTCATAGTATGGCTCTAATAGGACTGACTCTGCCTGACGAAGCCCCTGCCTGACAGCCCGGTAAACTGCCTGACGGAAATCCCCGCCTTCGGTATGTTTCGGGTGGGCTTTTGCGGCCGCCAATGTAAATTTTATATCCGTAACGGGCGATCCGGTTAAAACGCCTATATGCTCTTTTTCTTTTAAATGCGTCAAAATCAAACGCTGCCAGTTCCTGTCAAGGACATCTTCACTGCAAGAAGACGCAAACGTTAAGCCGCTTCCACGTGGAGCGGGTTCCATTAGGATATGCGCTTCCGCGTAGTGGCGCAAAGGCTCATAATGCCCTACGCCTTCGACGGGAGATAAAATCGTTTCCTTGTATAAAATATGCCCCCTGCCAAATGAAATAGTGACCCCAAACCTGTCCAATGCCTGCCTCTTTAAAATTTCCATCTGCACCTCGCCCATCACCTGAGCCAGTAATTCCTGATGGGTTTCATTCCAGAGGATATGCAGTTTCGGATCTTCTTCTTCCAACTGGCGTAACTTGGGCAGAATCCTGACTGCATCACAGTCTTCCGGCAATTCTATCCGGTATGTCAAAACAGGCTCTAACAGCGGAGAAAATGTATCTTCTTCTACGCCAAGCCCTTCTCCCGCATATGCGTAAGTTAATCCCGTCACTGCGCAGATTTCCCCTGAATACGCTTCTGAAGCCGATTCATATTTTTCTCCCGAATAAATGCGTATCTGGTTTACTTTTTCCTCCCAGCTCCCTTTCCTGTCCCGTATCAGTTCCCGCGCTTTTAACTTGCCGCCCGTAATTTTTAAATGCGTAAGCCGAAGCCCTGAGGGATCTCTTGTAATTTTAAATACCCTTGCCCCAAATTCGTCCGGATATTTTTTCGCCTTTGTATATTGGCAGATTCCCGAAAAAAATTCTTCCACGCCAAAATTTTTAAGCGCCGAGCCAAAATAACAGGGGAACAGTTTCCGCCCCGCTATCATATCGCAAAGCATCTCTTTTTCAACCGTCCCAGTCTGCAAATAGGCATCCAACGCTTCCTCACTGCACATTGCGGCTTCCTCGAAAAAAGCTTCTCTTTGCGTATCCTCAAAAGAAATACAGCAATCAGACAGATGGCGCTTGATTTCTCCTAAAAGAAAAGCGGCGTCCGTTCCCTGCTGATCCATTTTATTGACAAACAAAAAAACGGGGATCTGATATGTTTCCAGCATTTTCCATAAAGTTTTCGTATGCCCCTGTATGCCGTCCGCGCCGCTGATTACAAGCGCCGCATAGTCCATTGCCCAAAGCGCCCGCTCCATTTCCGCCGAAAAATCCACATGCCCGGGCGTGTCTAACAGTGTGATCACCGCTTCCGGCAATTTTAAAACCGCCTGTTTGGAAAAAATCGTTATGCCCCGTTCCCGTTCATAGGCGTTTGTGTCAAGATACGCATCCCGCTTGTCCACCCGCCCCATTTCCCGTATGGCTCCCGCGGCATATAAAAGACCTTCCGAAAGCGTCGTCTTGCCCGCGTCTACATGGGCCAGCAGTCCAATGCTGCAATATTTATTTGGCTTATTTCCAGATACCAAAGCCATCGAAAATGCCCCTTTCCCTCGTGTATAATCTGATTATTATAACATAGGGTCTGGCAAAAGTCGATCCTTGTTTTTTCGGGAGATATCCTGCCATTGACAGACGCGAAAGACAGGAATAGAATACTTAATAGCATTTTTAGAAGGGCCGTGGTTTGGAATGAAACAAACGACAAAATATCTTAAAATTTTTTGTAATCTTGCATGGGCGCTTACAGTCCTGTTGCTTTTCATCTTCCTTGTCCCAAAGCTTCTTGTATTTTTTATGCCGTTTGTCATAGGTTTTTTGCTCTCGCTGATTGCAAACCCAGTCGCAAGGTTTCTGGAAAAGAAGCTGAAAATAAAAAGAAAATATGGCACTATGCTGATTATTGTTCTGGTAATTGCGGCAGTCGGTATGCTCTGCTATGGGCTTTGCATAGCGTTTGCAGTCGGAATACGCGGATTTTTAGACTACCTGCCTACAATGACTTCCAATGCAGAACTGGAAATCACGGCGGCAGTCGAAAGCATGGAGGCTATTGTGCAAAAAATCCCCACTTTAAAAAACGTCCAAATGGATCAAATTGGAGACGCGCTGACTGAAATGTTAAGTTCCATGGTTGCGGGAAAAGATTCCGTCACCATCTCAGCGATTGGCGGCATTGCAAGGAGCATTCCAAATCTTTTAGTCAGCGGGGTAATGGGATTTTTGGCAACGTATTTTTTTATCGCTGACAGAGACCTTTTAGAAGAATTTGTCAAGACACATCTGCCGGATTCCTTCCAGAAAACCACAATGCAGATGTATGGGCACATTATAAAAGCGGTCGGCGGATATTTTAAAGCGCAGTTTAAAATTATGGGCGTTATTTATGTGGTTCTTACGGCTGGGCTTATCATTTTAAAAATAAACTACGCATGGCTTATCGGCTTCGGGATTGCCTTTTTAGATATGCTTCCGGTATTCGGGACGGGAACTGCGCTTTTGCCTTGGGCGGTAATCAAATTTTTCTCCGGCAGCTATGGGACGGCGGCAGGCATGATTTTACTGTATCTTGTGGCGTTATTGGCCCACCAGCTCATACAGCCTAAACTCATCGGAGAATCGGTCGGAATGAATCCATTCGCCACCTTGTTTTTTATGTATACCGGCTATCAGTTTTCCGGCGTCACCGGAATGATTCTGGCAATTCCGGCAGGAATGCTTCTCATAAACTTATACGAGGCCGGCGCGTTTGATACGGTTTTATGGTGTTTTAAAGAAATGATAAAAGATTTCAATCAGTTTCGGAAATTAAAATAAAGACAAAAGAAAGGCTCCCTATGAAAAAACAAAAGTTTCTAAATCCTCTTTTCCTGTTTTTTGCCGCATTCATATGGGGAACGGCATTTGCCGCGCAGAGCGCCGGCATGGAATATATCGGGCCATTTACATTTAGCGCGCTCCGCTCCTTTATTGGAAGCCTTTTTTTGCTTCCCTTCATCTGGATATTCAAGAAGAAAGACAATGCCAAAAGCAAAATTTCTGACAACATAAAGGGCGGTTTCGTCTGCGGGCTTGCGCTTTGCGCTGCCGCAAACTTACAACAAACGGCGCTTTTATATGCCAGCGTAGGCAAATCCGGTTTTTTAACCGCCCTTTATATTATCATTGTTCCGGTAATCGGCGTTTTTCTTGGAAAAAAACTAAACGCCAAGCTTTGCATTGCCTCACTGTGCGCTTTGGCAGGACTGTATCTGCTTTGCATGAAAACAAATCAAATGAAACTTGAATTTGGAGATATTCTGCTGTTATTGTGCGCCGTGGCGTTTTCTATCCATATATTAGCAATCGATCATTACACGCAGAAAGTAAATGGCATAACGCTCTCCTGTATCCAGTTTTTTGTCTGCGGGGCCATCTCCGCCTTCCTTATGTTTGCGTTTGAAACTCCTTCCCTTCCCGCTATTGCAGACGCGCGCCTGCCTCTGCTCTATGTAGGGATTTTTTCTTCCGGCATAGCCTACACATTCCAGATTATTGGGCAAAAAGGCTTAAATCCGGTAGTGGCGTCGTTAATTATGAGCTTGGAATCCGTGATTTCCGCCATTGCCGGCTGGGTTATTTTAGGGCAGACGCTTTCCGGACGGGAAATTGCCGGATGCGCCGTAATGTTTCTTGCAATACTCATTGCCCAGATTTAAAAACAACAAACATGAGCGTCTATTCCGTGGAATGGCAGAAAAATACACAGTAAAAACATTGAAATTCTGTCAGAAATCTGATAGAATAGTATAGAATAGTCTGTAAATGAAAGGGGGTTGAATCTATGGCAGAATTTCAAATCACACCTGAATTTTTCTGGCTGGGGCTTATGATTTTATGTTTAGTAATTGAAGCGGCTACCGTCGGTTTAGCGACAATCTGGTTTGCCGCAGGCGCATTGGCGGCTACGGCGGCAAGCGTATTGGGAGTTGGGATTTTAGGGCAAATCCTGCTGTTTTTTACAGTATCGCTTGTTCTTTTGACTTTTACAAGGCCATTTGCCTTAAAATATATCAGCCCGCATAAGATCCGCACCAACTATGAAGATCTTGTGGATCAAACCGTAAAAATTACAGAATGCGTGGATAATGCGGCAGACAGTGGGACAGCCGTTTTTCACGGGCAGGCATGGTCAGCCCGAATGTATCGAGACGATTTGACATTAAAAGAAGGGGAGTTGGCGAAAGTAACTGCCATTAAAGGCGTAAAACTCATTTTAGCTCCTTTAAATGAGCCGGACGGCAAGGCAGAATAAAATATGAAAGAGCAGGAGGAGACGCAATTATGAATGGAAAAGCAAAAAAGGGACTGCAGCTAATGGGAAAAATTTCAGTAGTTGTTGCAGCTCCTATGATTATCCTTGTGTTAATCAGCAGTTTAATCGGCATACGGGGAATGGAAGGCATTTCTGAAACATTGATTCGGGAACAGCTTCAAAATGGGGCATATTCATTTACGCATATCATGGACGCCGTTTCCGAAAGCGATTACAGATATGAAAACCAGACATTGTACAAAGGGGATTTCAATATTACGGAAAACCAATCTATGTTAGAGGATTTTAAGGAAAAAACCGGCATGGATCTTTCCATTATTATTGACGACGTGCGCTGCGCGACGACAATGGTGGATGCTTCCGGCAAAAACATGAAGGATCAGGCAATTTCACAAGAAGTACATAATGAAATCGTAACTGGGGAAAGCGTATTTGACAGACTGGAAATCGGCTCGAATGATTACGTGGTGTACTACGAACCGATGAAAAATGAGGAAGGGCAAATTTGCGGCTCCTTGTTTATGGGGTATAACCAAATAGAAATCTCGTCTAAAATGAAAGGAAATGTCATACAGCTTGTCTTATCGCTCTGCGCCGTTGCCGTTGTCGCATTAGCGGTCGTAATGCTTTTAATCCGCTCGATTGGAAAAGTTTTACGCAGCACGGTCGGGCATTTAGAAGAAGTCGCGGACGGCTCAATGGATATCCGGCTGCAGCCACGGATGCTTGTACGCAACGACGAACTTGGCGATTTATCCAGATCACTGCAAAAACTGATTGATTCCTTAACGACGATCGTCCGCAATATTATGCAGACCTCAAACGATATAGACGGTTTTTCCAGCCAGTTTAAAGAATCCTTTGGCTATATCCGTTCCTCCATAAGCAACATTGATTTAGCGGTGGGGGAAATTGCAGAAGGGGCGACGCGTCAGGCAGGCGACATGCAGGCGGCAAATGAAGAAGTGGGATTAATGGGACAGGCAATCGACACGACTGCCGAAAATGCCGCCGCATTAACGGAAAGCACGAAAAAGATGGGGGATTATAACCACTCTGCCAATGACATCTTAACAGAGCTGCTGCAAATTAGCCAGAGAACGAATGAATCCATCAACGATGTACAGAAACAGACGGACGAGACGAACCATTCCGCATTAGAAATCCAGGAGGCGACGGACTTAATCGCAACGATTGCCGGACAGACGAACCTGCTTTCCCTTAACGCGAGCATAGAAGCGGCGCGGGCAGGCGAACATGGGAAAGGCTTTGCCGTGGTGGCGGAAGAAATCCGGCAGCTTGCGGATCAGTGCAGTGAATCCGCGGATAAAATTGCATATATTGTCAATACACTGATTGGCAATTCTAACCGCAGTGTATTTAAGATGAATGAAGTAATGGAATCTATGAAAGAACAGAACCAGAAATTGGAAGGGACGCTTGACATTTTTAATGGCCTGAATCAAGAAATCTTAACGGTCAGCCAGAAAATCCAGGAAATTTCTTCACAGGTGGACGGTTTGGAAGAAGCTAAATCCGATGTGCTTGGCCTGCTTCACAATTTATCCGGCATTGCGCAGGCAAATGCGGCAAGCACAGAGCAGACTTCCGCATCCATGACGGAATTAAGCGACATCGTGGAAGAATGCACAAGGAACACAGAAAGTCTGGTTGCCCTTTCAGGAAAATTGCGTGAAAACACGACGCAGTTCCGTTTAGAAGCGCTGCAAGGCAAACCAAATCCAGAAATAAAAACAGAAGGGTGATAATTTGAAACTTGGAATCGTTATGGAAGGAGGCGCCAGCCGGACAGTATTTTCGTGCGGCGTGGCGGACTGCCTTTTAGAAGAACAGATAATGCCGGATTATTTTATCGGCGTGTCGGCAGGGATTGCCTATGGCGTTTCCTATCTTTCCGGCCAGAAAGGCAGAAACCTTCAACTTATTGAAGAATTTATGTCGGACAAACGCTATATGGGCATAAAATACCTGTTTAACCGTAAGATGAAGTCTTTTTATAATATACCGTTTGTATTTGATGAAGTCCCAAATAAACTGCTTCCATTTGACTATGAGGCATTTGCCGCATACAAAGGCGAAGCAGAGGCAGTCGTCACGAATATAAAAACAGGAAAAGCGGAATATTTTCCGGTTCCAAGGGACAATAAAGATTTTAGCGTGATTATGGCAAGCTGTTCCCTTCCTATTCTGTTCCAGCCGGTTAAAATCGGAAAAAAATATTATTTAGACGGCGGCGTTTCAGACTCCATTCCGTTTCAGAGGGCGTTTGAAAAAGGCTGTGACAAAGTCATTGTCGTTTTGACGCGGACAAGGGATTATGTGAAAAAAGCGGAAAAAGCAGGAAAAGCGGCGTCCACGCTTTACCACCGTTACCCGAAACTAGTGGAAAGCTTAAAGAACCGCCCCGAAGCGTACAATCAGTGCATAAAAGAACTCCGCCGCGCGGAAAAAGCAGGAAAAGTTTTTGTGCTTGCGCCGGAAGATATGATGGGGGTCGGACGCACCGAAGCTTCCGCAGAGAAATTACGGAAACTTTACCAGCAAGGCTATTACCAGACGAAAGAGAGTATGCACGCGCTGCGTTTATATTTGGAGGAACCTTAAGTGGACAGCGGCAAACGATACAACAATGCCAAATTCTGGCAGATAGGGTTTTTTTCCCTAAATCAAGCGGCGGCAAACCTATATCTTGCTTTGATGGGTTATCTTTCCTACTACGCCAATTCGATTGCAGGATTTGGCGTTGTCTTGGTTTCTGGCATTTTAACGGCATTAAACGTATTTGATGCCATGACAGATCCTGTGGTCGGCTTTCTGCTGGATCGGACAAAGGGGCGGTTTGGAAAATTCCGTCCCTTTATGCTGTGCGGAAACCTCATTATGGCGGCAAGCGCAATCCTGTTATTTTTCACGACGCATACAGTCAGCTATCCGTTCCGGACGGCGTATTTTATCCTCTGTTATGGCGCATTTATCTTGGGCTATACCTTTCAAACAGTCGTCGCAAAATCCGGACAGTCTATCATAACTGACAATCCAAGCCAAAGGCCGCTCACCACCTATTTTGATTCCCTGTATGTAATGGCGGCGTTTGGCGGCTCCGCGCTATTTGTAGGGAACTATCTTGCGCCAAAATATGGCGGTTTTACAAATGAAGACCTATTTCAGGAATACGTTTTTTGGGTTGTCCTTACGGGATTTGTCTGCACTGTACTCGCCATGATTGGAATTGCCCAAAAAGACAAGCCAGAACATTTGGCAAAACACGCCGGAATGAAAAAAATTTATCCTAAAGATTACTGGGAGATCGTCAAAAACAATAAACCGATCCGAATGCTGATCTTTGCGGCATGTACGGATAAATTTGCCGCAACTGTCTACTCACATACGACTGTAGGCGTTATGCTCTATGGAATTTTAATGGAAGATTATGGGATTTCCGGCTTAATTGGCGTTGTCACTGCCCTTCCAACGATGTTTGTCGTCAGCGCAGGCATCCGCGCGGCCCAGAAAATCGGACAAAAAAAGACGCTTGTACTGTTTACGTCCCTTGGCATTTTCTTTCAGGCGCTTATGTTCTTTGTCCTGCTTTCCGGACAAATTAACACGGTAAGCTTTTCCCCCAAAAAAGTAAACGCAATTACCATTTGGTTTACGGGTATTTATATTTTGTTAAACGGCTGTAAATCCATTACAAATAACATGGTCGTCCCGATGATTGCCGATTGTTCCGATTATGAGCGGTGCCGGAGCGGAAAATTTGCTCCGGGGCTTATGGGCGCTCTGTTCTCTTTTGCTGACAAAGTGTTTGCGGCGTTTGGGACGGCATTTGTCGGCATTGTCATGTTTTTTATGGGTTACAACAGAAGGCTTCCACAAATTGGGGACGCGCTGACCCCTGAATTAAAATGTACGACGCTGTTTTTATATTGCGGCGCTCCAATCTTAGGCTGGGTATGTTCACTGATAGCAATGCGCAGTTATACATTAGATAAAAAACAGATGCATGAGATTACAAAACGCCTGCATGAAAAAGAAAATTAAAGAAAGTTTAAGCACCGAACATTAGAAGATTCATACTATACTTATGGGAGGTGCGAAATGAACGAACTTGTTATTTACGCATTAGCGGCCACGCTTTGCACATGGTTTCTCACAGCGCTTGGCGCGGCTACCGTAGTTTTTTTTAAATCACCGAATCCAAAAGCCTTAAACTTAATGCTGGGTTTTGCATCCGGCGTAATGATTGCCGCAAGTTTCTGGTCCCTTTTACAGCCTGCCATAGAGCAGGCAAAAGAGACATTGTCCGTCCCAGCCTATCTCGTCGTAACGGCTGGTTTTCTCTGCGGCGCCGTCTTTATGTGGGGCTCCGATCAAATCGTGTCTTTTGCAAGAAAAAAGGCAGACAGCGCACAAGGCAGGCCCGATGAACGGCAAAACAGGATTTTCATGCTTGCCATGTCCATCACCCTGCACAATATACCGGAAGGCCTAGCCGTCGGCGTTGCGTTTGGCGCGTTGCAAAACAAAGCTTATACGGCAGAATCCTTACTGGGCGCCATAACAGTTGCCGTTGGAATCGGCTTACAGAATTTTCCGGAAGGCGCCGCCGTCTCCCTGCCTCTGCGCAGAGAAGGCTGTTCCAGGAAACAAAGCTTTCTCATCGGTCAGGCTTCTGGCATAGTCGAGCCTGCCGCCGGAGTAATCGGGGCGCTGCTCGTCGTCTATGCAAAGCCCATTCTGCCGTTTTCTCTTTCTTTTGCCGCTGGCGCAATGATTTTAGTGGCAGTCCATGAACTGATTCCCGAATGCCAGAGAAACCAGAAAACGCATCCCTACTTTGCAACAACAGGCATAGTAATCGGTTTTGCAGTCATGATGCTGTTAGACACCTGTTTTTAAGGGATATAAGGAGAAGCGGAAAGCCCGCTGTGATAACACCGGTTGCCTAACAGCCCAAGCAGCCTTGAGACGGCTTTCGCTTCTTCTTTTGCAGTATGCTGTCTCGAAAAAAAGCGGGCGATCACGTTTAACATAACTGTATACTCCCTAAGAGAACGTTCAAACAAATCAAAAAAACTTTCCGTCGATTCCAACTCCGGCTCCCATGGGTTTTGCCAAAGGCGGTGCCTGACATTACACGGATCTTTTAGGGAAAGCGAGCGGTCAGCCGGCACCAGAGGGGATAACAGGGGATACCCAGGAACAACCGTTTCTATTCTTCTTATCACGGCTTTTTTCTTTCCGGTCGGATCATAAAGCAATTTTGCGGACAACTGCATCGCATGAATTGCCTGCACAATCCGCCGTCTTGTAATGCCAAGCCTTGGATATGCTTTTGAAAACGCGTAGTACAGCATGGCGGAAATAGTCGTCTGCTGTTCTTTTGACAAAGCGATGGTCTCATTTTGGTGAAATTCGCTGGGCTGTTTATTCAAACAGCGGTTTAACAAAATTGCGTCAATTTCCGTTTCCAGACGGATATGCTGGCCGATATAGCCTTTTGGCTTTTTATTGTAATGCGTCATGGCATATACATACGGGTGGCATTTGGTGTCCAACAGATAATGTCCGATAAACCCTAAAATATAGGCGTGCGCAGTCTGCTGTTCTTTTTTCTCAGGAAAAATCCTTAAGCTTTCAAACAGATATTGGAGAAATTCCTTCGTATCTGCCGTATGCGCAACGGAACCCGGATTTTTTTTCGATGACAGAAAAGAAAGGACGTCATAAAAGAAAATGTCAGGTCCCTGCAAGCCTAATGAAAAGACCGTGTGGTACTTTTGTATAATCCGTTTGAGGGCGGAAGGCGCTAAAAGCTGGTACGTCTGCTGCCCAAATAAATAATGGGTAGTAAAGCCGGGCATAATGTTACCTCCTGAATCAGATTTATTCTAAGTCCCATTATAACCTGAATAGAAAAAAAATAAAGTGTTTTTTTCAGTTCCCCGACGCTTCTTACTATTTTAAAAGTTGATTTTTTCCACCGGTTGTTTTAAGATATTGCGTATGGAAATAAAAATACGCGTAACGAAAAAAAACTTAATATGGACTGCCGTCTTTGCGGCGGCATCTGTTTTAGCCCACTTTCTTTCAGGAATTTCCGTTTTTAATATGCTTGCTTTTATCGTTCTCTATTTTGCCACGCTGGCAACGGATATTAAAATCCATGAAAAGTTTCATTTATTCTTTACGCTGGCAATCGGGGCGGGAAGCATACTGACGACTTGGCTGGTGCAGTACCTGCTTTTAACAGAAGATTTGCGGGATAAGATGTCGGACGAAACGTTTCTTCTAAATGTCTGCTGCTGTCTGGTCATTTATCTTGCCGTACAGATATGCGCGAATCAAATTGGCAGAACAATTATTATTTCCCATACGCTGATATTGGTATTTGCGGGAGTGAATTATTTTGTCTATGAATTTCGGGGAAATGAACTGACTTTCGGGGATTTTAAATCACTTGGCACAGGGTTAAGCGTCGCATCGAATTATCAATTTACATTAAACGCGCAGGCGATGAACGCGATTTTACTTTCCGCGGCTCTTTTTGCGGCGGCCGCAAAGTTACGCATCCGGCTGAAAAAACCTCTTTTAATGCGGTTTATCTGTCTGTCGCTTGCAGTATTTTCGATTGCTTATGTAGCGGATCGGACGGAAAATACCGTAACGGAAACATGGGAACAAAAAGGCACCTACCGGAACGGGTATCTGTTAAATTTTGCATTAAGCGTACGGGATTCTTTTGTGGAAAAGCCACAAACGTATTCGATGGAAACCGTTGCGGATTTAGAAACAAAGTATGCCAAAGCAAACCCGTCAGAGGAAAAGGAAAAACCAGTAATTATTGCCATTATGAATGAATCCTTTGCGGATTTCCGGGTTTTGGGAAATCTGGAAACCAACCAGCCGGTGATGCCGTTTTTTGATTCTCTATCTGAAAATATCACGAAGGGTTATACACTGGCGTCTGTCTTTGGGGCGAAAACGCCAAATTCTGAATGGGAGTTTTTAACGGGAAACAGCATGGCGTTTTTACCCTCGGGTTCTGTCCCCTATCAGCAGTATGTAGATGACAAAAACGCATATTCCATCGTAGATATTTTGAAAAAAGAGGATTATGCCTGTGTATCTATGCATCCGTACTATTCAACGGGCTGGAGCCGTGATACGGTGTATCCGAAATTCGGATTTGATGAAATGTATTTTCTGGACGACTTTGACCAGAGCAGCCTTATGCGCAACTATGTGCCGGACGCGGTAATGTATGATAAAATCATTGAACGGTATGAATCAGGCGAAGAAAACGAAAATCTTTTCATTATGGGAATTACAATGCAAAACCATGGAGGATATCGGGATTATTTTGAAAATTTTCAGAATGACGTTTACGGAATCAATATCCGTTATCCTGATGTAAATCAGTATCTTTCCCTTGCGCATCAGTCGGATTTGGCTCTCGAAAAGTTAATCACATACTTTTCTTCCGTAGAAAAACCTGTCGTCATATGCTTTTTTGGGGATCATCAGCCAAGTTTAAATACTTCGTTTTACCGCAGGTTAAATGGAAAAGGGATTTCCGGACTTTCAATTAGCGAGCTACAGGAATTTTACCAGACCCCGTATTTTATCTGGTCGAACTTTCCGTATGAAGGGGAAAACGTAAAATTGACGAGCTTAAACTATTTATCGGCGATGCTCTTAGAGCGCGCCGGCATTGACCTGCCGCCGTACCAGAAATTTTTGTCGGAACTTATGCAGACGGTTCCGGCAATGAATGAACGGGCATATTTTTCTAAAAGCGCGGGACGGTATGTGCATTATGGAAAAGGTTCCAAAGAGGAAGAATTTTGGATAGAGAATTACCGTGTGTTACAGTATAATGGACTGTTCGATGAGAAAAATCAGAGCGAAGTTTTTTTTGGTGACTAAAAACAGCCTTTTGGCGCCATTTGCTTTAACTTTGAAAAAATTTTGCCGATATATAGTACAGAATATTTTACTGGCAATTATGGACAGGAGGTAAGTATGAAAATTTTGCAGAAAGATCACACACTATTCTTAGGAAATCCATTTTTCCAAAATCCGAAACAAGCGAACGCGGACAAACTTGCCCAGAGGAAACAGCTTCACAGAAAAGAAGCTATGCACGTAGTGACTTCTACTTTTCAGGCAGAAAAGAGACGGGACGAAGAAGGCGAGGGCAAACTAACCGAACATATCCGTATGCTCCAGAAAGAAAATGAAAGCTATAACGCTTTTATAAATGACGCAAAAGACCAGATGGATCAGCTTGCGGAAGAATATGGCGTTGACAAAGACAGTCAGGAACAGAAAGATTTAGAAATCCTCAAAAAACTGCAAGACAAACTGCCATTAACGGAAGATGAAGCGAAACGCATGCCAGAGCTTGGTGAAATGACGGAATATCAGAAACAGGCGTTAGAACTGCACAAGCAGGCAGGCAGCTATAAGAAAAAAATGGAGGATAACCAGTCTCAGATTAAAGGAGACACACAAGCAATCCGCTCCATGAAAATTGAAAAATTAAAATCTAAGGCGATGGTAGAGGCGCAGCAGGCAAAAGAGGATATTATGGATGCGGCGTCCAAAGAAGCGGTCGCAATGATGATGCAGGATGCAAAAGAAACGCTTGATGAGAAAGCGGAAGAAATCAAAGAAGAAGCGGAAAAAAGAGAAGAAAAGAAAGAAGAACAAGAAGAACGCATCGAAGCCGCCAAGGAGACAAAGACGGAAGCGGAAGCTGCGGCGGAGAATGTCCGTGAAAAAACAGCGGAAATGACAAAACAGACGCTGGATGGCGAAGACATTTCCCGTGAAATAGATGAAGAAGTTAAAAAACTGATGGAAGAAGAAAATCTTTTACTTGAAGATTTAAAAGGCATCTCACTAGACGCGAAAGCTTAACGCAAAGAAAAGGAAAGGCTGTCACAAAATGCTGTATTTAGCAGCTATTTTTTGACAGCCTTTTTCATGTGAAAAGCCGGATCTATTTCACGGCAATCGCTTCAATCTCACAAAGAACGCCTTTTGGCAATTCTTTTACGGCAACACAGCTTCTGGCCGGTCTTGATGTAAAATACTCTGCATATACTTCATTGAACGCGGCAAAATCTTCCATATTGGCAAGAAAACAGGTTGTTTTGATGACATGGCAAAACCCGCTGTCTCCTGCTTCTAAAATGGCGCCGACATTTTTACAGCATTGATCTGCCTGCGCGGCAATGCCTTCGGGAATTTCTCCGGTCTCTGGAATAATGGCAATCTGTCCGGAAGTAAAAAGAAAGCCGTTTGCTTCATACCCCTGTGAATATGGGCCAATGGCCTGCGGAGCTTTTTGTGCGCTTAATTTGTTCATAATATCCTGTCCTTTCTTTTAGTTTTATTTATTTTAGCGCTATATGGAAGAAATTGGAATAGGGTAGACGTTTTTTAAATATTGGCGTAATATAATAATGGAAGATTTTGTTTATATTGAGAAGACGGAGGAAATGGATATGAAAGTATTATTAGTAAATGGCAGCGCAAAAGAGCATGGATGTACGGATACTGCATTACATGAGGCTGCCAAAACGTTGGAGCAGGAGGGAATTTTAACAGAGGTTTTCTGGGTCGGAAGCGGCTCCCTCAGAGACTGCATTGGCTGTGGGCAATGCAATACGAAACAGGAAGGCTGTATTTTTGATGACGATTGTGTCAATACGCTGATAGCAAAAGCGAAAGATGCAGATGGTTTTCTATTTGGATCTCCCGTTTATTATGCGCATCCTTCCGGAAGAATCTTAAGCGTGATGGATCGGGCATTCTATTCAGGAAAAAAAGCATTTTTACATAAGCCCGCCGCCGCCGTTGTTTCTGCAAGACGGGCAGGCACAACTGCATCGATTGATGTGCTGAATAAGTATTTTACTTTAGCGGAGATGCCTGTAGTGTCTTCTTCTTATTGGAATATGACGCATGGGAATCAGCCGCAAGAGGTAAAAGAAGATTTGGAAGGGCTTCAAATTATGCGGAACCTTGGAAGAAATATGGCATGGCTGTTAAAGTGCATTGAATCCGGGAAAAATCAAGGAATCCTTGCTCCGGAAAATGAATATACACATAGAACGGGTTTTATCCGGTAACTTATCATGAAAAGCAGACCGGCGCATCATTCAGATGCGCCGGCTGGCCTTATTAATTCCCTTTACTGCTCAATGGGTTACTCCGTTCTGTATAAAAAGGACTGTTGTCCGGAATCGGTTTGTCGGCTTTACTATATAAACTCTGCTGTTTAAGAGCCGATGACGGCGGAATTTTTGAACCGCTTTTTTTAACCTCGGATTGTTTTCTGTGGCAGTTTGAATCTGCGCATTTTGTAGCGTCTTCCATAAGAGCCTCCTTTGTTTGGTTTTTATTAGTTTGTGGAAATCTCATTTGATTATGTATAGAATTTAAAATTTTTTATTTTTTGAAAAGAAACACTGGACAAACTTAGATTAATGTGATATTATTTACAAGTACGTTTGAGAGAATATGGAAACTTACGATGCGTGGCTCAGTTTGGTAGAGCGCTGCGTTCGGGACGCAGAGGTCGCAGGTTCAAATCCTGTCGCGCCGACTTAAAAAAACCTGAAATTTCAGGTTTTTTATTTTGGCTACACTCCTGTAAATAAAAAGAAAAGACGCGCATTTAAGCAGCATCCTTTCTTTTCAGCCTCCTTTATCTATTTCCCGCAAAATTTATCCCGTTATTTTCTATTACTTTCCGATACCAATAAGCTGAATCCTTCCAAATCCTCTCCTGATTTCGATAGTCCACAAAAATCAATCCAAAGCGGGGGGCATATCCTTCATTCCATTCAAAATTATCCATCAGAGACCAATGAAAATACCCCCGGATATCGCAGCCTTTTTCTATGGCCTTCTCCATTTCCTTCAAATATTTCCCGGTAAAGTCAATCCTGTCCACATCATGTACCCTGCCATCCCCGTAAATCTTGTCGTTACACGCTGTTCCGTTCTCCGTTACATAGACAGGAAGTCCATAACGCCTCTGCAAAAATCTTAACCCGTAATCCATGATTTCGGGAGTCACCGCCCATCCCAGCGCCGTCCTCGGAAATCCCTGATAACGCTTTACATAACCATTTTTATCGCATTGCTGCCCATTATAAATATTTATCCCTATAAAATCTATGGGCTGCCGGATAATTTCCATCTCTTTTTCATTCAGAGAAAACAGATCTATTTCATGTTTTCCAAGAATCGCCGGATCCAGGAACCAATTATGGGAAAAGCCAATCCCTTCCCCGTCCGTAGGAAAAGATAGTGCATAAGCCTTTTCCTCCGCCTCCTCGGAATCGTCCAACGGATAACAGAGAGCACCTGTCGTAGCCGTTCCTATGAGTACAGGCTGTTTGGCATATTGGCGCAACGCTTTCACGGCCTTGCCATGGGACAACAGCAGGTTTTTCATGACTACTCCTTCCTGCCCTTCCTTCCATTGATATCCCGGCGCATGCACCCCCTTTACATAACCGAGCTCCGTCACACATTGAGGTTCATTAATCGTAAGAAACATTTTTACTCTATCCGAAAAATGATCCGCTGCCGCACCTGCATATCTCCCAAAAATATCGCTGATTCCCTCCCATGCAAACCCGCCTTTTTCAAAAAGCGCCTGAGGCAGATCCCAATGAAAAAGCGTCATAACGGGTTCAATACCGTTCTCCAACAAACAATCCACCAGTTTATCATAAAAAGCAAATCCTTTTTCGTTCCTCATTCCGTCTCCCAAAGGAAACAATCTGGACCAGGAAATCGAAAACCGATAAGCGCGCAGCCCCATTTCTTTCATGATTTTTACATCTTCCTCCATTCGATGATAATGATCACAGGCAATGTCTCCGTTTTCCATACTTTTTATTTTACCTTCCGTATGAGAAAAAACATCCCATATAGACGCTCCCCTTCCATCCTCTTTTGCTGCTCCTTCTATCTGATAAGACGCCGTTGCCGCCCCCCACATAAAATCTTTCGGAAATCCCATAATCATCTTTCCTCCCATTCCCAATTCCTTTTGATTTCTCTTACATTTCCGCTATCACTTCCACTCTATCCGCATCACCGGCCGGAACTATATTTCCCTCTATTTCCTTTCCATCCACAACAAGACGCCGGATCCCTTTTTTTGCATTCTTATTATTTACAATGACAATATCATATACCGTATCCCGAAATGTGCGCAAAATCCTGCATTCCCTGAATCCCGCAGGAAGACAGGGATCGATCATAAGCCCTTCCAAGCATGGCCGGACGCCCAGGATATACTGGGACGCGCTTACAAACGTCCATGCTGCAGTTCCCGTCAGCCAACTGTTCTTCGCCTCCCCATGACGCAGCGCATCCTTTCCTGCAATCATCTGGGAATATACATAAGGCTCTGTCCTATGAATATCGCTGATTTCCTCAATATAAGCAGGACATATCTTCCGATAAGTCTCAAAAGCCCTTTCTCCGTTCCCCATCAGCGTCTCCGCTATTGTAATCCATGGATTATTGTGGCAGAAAATCCCCCCATTTTCCTTATACCCGCAAGGATAAGAACTAACCTCTCCAAGTTCCAGATGATAATCTTTATACGCGGGCTGCAGCAATACAATACCATATTCCGTATCCAGGAACTTTTCCACCGATTCCAACGCTTTCTTCGCATACCCTTCTTCTATACCAATACCTGCCAATACGCAAAATCCCTGGGGTTCGATATATATCTGCCCATCACTGCATTCTTTGGATCCTACCTTTCCGCCATTGGCATCATAGGCCCGTAAGAACCATTCTCCATCCCATCCCTTGTCCAAAACAGCATCGTACATTTCCTGTACTTTTCCTTCCACTTTCTCCGCCTCTTCTATCAGATTCCTGCATCTGCAAAGTTCGGCATATTCTTTCCCATATTTTACAAACATACCGGCGATAAACACCGATTCCGCTACCGGCCCCTCCGATGCTCCCGTTATCTGGAAAGATTCTCCTGGTTTTTTGGAAAAACAGTTCAAATTCAGGCAATCGTTCCAATCCGCACGTCCGATCAAGGGCAGACGATGAGGGCCTAAATGAGTCGTTGTATAACGGAAGGAACGACGCAAATGCTCCATTAATGTAGTCGCCTTTTCCTTATCGCCATCGTAAGGAACCATCTCGTCCAATATAGCAAAATCTCCCGTTTCCCGAATATACGCTGCCGTCCCGGCAATTAGCCAGAGCGGATCATCGTTAAAACCGCTGCCAATATCTCCATTCCCCTTCTTTGTTAAAGGCTGATATTGATGATATGCGCTCCCGTCTTCAAACTGAGTAGACGCAATATCTATGATTCTCTCCCTCGCCCTGTCCGGAATTAAATGCACGAAACCGAGCAGATCCTGGCAGGAATCCCTGAATCCCATCCCCCTGCCGATTCCTGATTCATAATACGATGCCGACCGGGACATATTAAATGTTGCCATACACTGATACGGATGCCATATATTCATCATTCTATCGAATTTCTCATCGCCCGTTTTCACATGAAATCTGCCAAGCAGACCTCCCCAGTATTCTTTTAATTTTTCCAAAGCCCGATCGGCTTTCTCCTCCGTATTGTATCTTTGCATCATGGCCAATGCCGGCGCTTTGTTAATAATGCCCGGCCCTTCCCATTTTTCTTCCTCTTTATTCTCCACATAGCCGAGTATGAAAACGAAAACCCTGGACTCTCCGTCTTCCAAGTCGATATCCAGTTGATGGGATCCTATGGGAGACCAGCCGTTTACAATGGAATCTCCTGTTTTTCCCCTTACTACCGACTCCGGCCGTTCAAAACCATTATAAGCGCCAAGAAAAACATCTCTATCCGTATCAAAACCATCAATCTTTTCATTTACTCCGAATATGGCATAGTGGTTTCTTCTTTCCCTGTACTCCGTCTTATGGTAAATAACGGAATCCTCCACTTCCACTTCTCCAATACTGAAATTTCTCTGGAAATTTGTCATATCGTCCATAGCGTTCCATAAGCAAAATTCTACAAAAGAAAATATCTTCAGCTCTTTTCTTCCGCCGCTTTCATTGCATATCTTTACTTTATGTACCTCGCAGTTATCTCCGACAGGCACAAAAGCCGTTACTTCCGCTTTTATCCCGTCTTTTTTTCCTGCAAACACGCTATACCCCATTCCATGACGGCAGATATAACTATCCAATTCCGTTTTTGAAGGCTGCCATCCCGGATTCCAAATGGTACCGCCATCATTAATATAATAATAGTGTCCGCCCATATCACAGGGCACATTATTATAGCGGTATCTTGTCAGCCTGAGCAGCCTTGCATCCTTATAAAAACTATAGCCGCCGCATGTATTGGAAACGATAGAGAAAAAATCATCGCAACCCAGATAATTGATCCAGGGCAGCGGCGTCTTTGGTTCCGTAATTACATATTCTCGATTCTTATCGTCAAAATATCCATATTTCATAGAGTCCTCCATTTCCGTTCATCCGGTATCCCCATCGTAACTATTGACCACGTATTCCACAATACCATGTCCGTTATGTCAGACAATGTAAAAGGTATTCGTGATCTTATGGAATATCTTTACTCTATGGGCCATAGAAAAATTGCTTACATACATGGCGCGGATTCCGCCGTTACACAAGCCAGGCTTACCAGCTTTTATCAATGCGCGGAACGGTTTGGCCTTACGATACCTTCGGAATATGTACTGGAGTGCGAATACCACGATACGAAAAAAGCCGGAGAATGTACGGCGCAGCTTCTTGATTTAAAAGATAAACCTACCTGTATCCTATATCCTGACGACTATACTGCCATCGGAGGAATCAATTTGATCAAAAGCCGCAGTCTGAGTATCCCTGACGACATCTCGGTTGTGGGATACGACGGCATCAGCTACTCCTACATCCACGAACCGCCGATCACTACCTTAAAACAGGACAGCGATTCGATGGGAAGGGAAGCCGTATCGCATTTGACCGAACTCATCGAAAGACCCAGAACTACTTTAAAACAAACTTTTATTGTAGAGGGATCGGTATCGATAGGGAGATCGGTAAAAAAATTATAAAACATCTGCTTAAAAAAAGAATGGAGGAAGAAATATGAATATGAAAAAGTTTAAAAACATCATTGCTTTATCATTGTCCGGGATTTTAACAACAGCAGCATTCGCCGGCTGCGGTTCCTCTCCGGAGCCAAGCGCGGCTCCTGCTTCTGCAGAAGAAACAACAGCGCCGGAGGCAGCTCCGGAAGCAGAGGCACCAGAAGCTTCCGTCGAAGCCGAAACTCCCAACGAAGGCAATGAAGGCAGCGTCCTCAATATTTACTGCTGGAACGAAGAATTTAAGAGCCGCGTAACAGACCATTATCCCGGATACGAAGCCGTTGACGGAACAACTGGTAAGATCGGTGACGTTACCGTTCGTTGGCAGATCACTCCTAACGATGACAATGCATACCAGAACAATCTGGACGAAACATTATTAAAACAAGAAAACGCGGCTGCCGATGACAAAATCGATATTTTCCTGGTAGAAGCCGATTACGCATTGAAATATGTGGATACTCCTTACACCATGGCAGTTTCCGATCTCGGTATTACTGATACTGACGTAGCCAATCAGTACCAATATACAAAGGACATCGTTACAAGTTCCGATGGTTCCTTAAAAGGCGTTTCATGGCAGGGATGTCCCGGCGCGCTTTTCTATAACCGGGAAGCTGCTAAAGAAGTATTTGGCACGGATGATCCGGCAGAAGTTCAAAAGAAAGTAGCGGATTGGGATACTTTTGTAGCAACCGCCGATGAGTTGAAAGCGGCCGGCTATAGCATTATGTCTTCTGTCAACGACAGCTATCGCGTATATTCCAATAACGTAACTTCAAAATGGGTAATAGACGGTAAAATCAATATTGATGAAAATCTTATGAACTGGGTAGAAGACTCCAAAGCTTTATTTGATAAAGGCCAGACCAGCTCTGCGGAACTTTGGAGCGATGACTGGAGCAAAGGATTTTATCCGGAAGGAAAAGTATTCTGCTATTTCGGGCCCGCATGGTTTATTAATTTCAGTATGGCTGCGGATCAGGAAGGAAGTATCGGAAACATGGGCGGATGGGGAATTACGGAAGGCCCTCAGGGTTTCTATTGGGGCGGCACAAATCCTCTGGCAATGTACTGCGCAGGCGCGGAATCCATCGATTTGAGCAATCTCAGCGGTTACGACCAAGGCTGCAACGAAGAATTCCAGAACGCTATGAAAAATTATTTCGAAGGCAACGCAACATTGGATGAAGCTTTGAATCTGTTCTATACGGCAGTTATTGAGAAATATCCTGAGCTGACCTATTAATCGAAATAAATATGTAAGATAACATGTGCCTGCCTGCCAACAAACAGGCAGGCACAAAACTTTTAACTGCCCCCGCCAAATTGATATGATACATGGAAAGGAAATGGTTACAATGACGAATAATACGAAAGGAAAACGCGGCAAAGTCGTAAGTTATAATAAATGGGGCTATATTTTTCTGATTCCTTTTACGCTTACTTACATTGTGTTCCAGCTGATCCCCCTGATCAGTACCGTATACAACAGTTTTTTCGAAAACTACCGTTCTGGTCTGACACAAATCGGGCCAAACTTCATAGGCCTGGAAAATTTCAAAACCCTGCTTTCCAATCCTGATATCTGGGTTTATACTCAAAATACGATAATTATGTGGATCATGGGGTTTGTACCGCAGATTGTAGTTTCTCTTTTACTGGCATCCTGGTTTTCCGACCCGCAGTTAAGGATAAAATGTGCCGGATTTTTTAAAACCATTATTTACCTGCCCAACCTGATTATGGCATCTGCTTTTGCCATGTTATTTTTTACACTATTTGCGGATGGGGGCCCTGTCAATTCCATTTTGATGCAAATCGGAATATTAAGCAAACCTTTTAAGTTTATGTCCAATATATGGAGTGTCCGGGGGCTGATAGCTTTAATGAACTTCCTGATGTGGTTCGGAAATACCACAATTTTACTGATGGCAGGAATGATGGGCATAGACACATCGCTGTTTGAAGCGGCCAGCGTAGACGGAGCCACTTCCACTCAGATTTTTTATAAGATCACCTTACCTCTGCTGAAGCCGATCTTGCTCTATGTCATGATCACTTCTCTGATCGGCGGTCTGCAAATGTACGATGTGCCCCAAGTTCTTACCAACGGAACCGGCGAACCGATGCGTTCCTCCATGACCCTTATTATGTTCTTAAACAAACATTTATACAGTAAAAATTATGGCATGGGCGGCGCGCTTTCAGTCATTCTCTTCTTTATTACCGGCATATTAAGTCTGCTTGTATTCCGGTTCTCCAACTATAAGAAAAAGGAGGCGGCTTTATGAATACGGAAAACCAAAAAATAAATAAGGGCATAAATATTAAGACAAGACGGATCATAGCGCATTTAGTATTGATACTTATTACACTGTTATGCCTGTTCTGGTTCTTCATATTAATCATTAATGCGACCAGATCCCACTCGGAAATGACAAAAGGATTTACCCCGCTTCCAAGCAGTTACCTTTTGACTAACTGGAAAAATCTTCTGGCAGGCACGCTTCCCGTATGGTCCGGTTTAATCAACAGTCTGATTGTAGCCGGCCTAAGCGCATTATTTTCTGTTTATTTTTCCTCCATGACAGCATATGCCATTCATGCTTACGACTTCAGGCTGAAAAAGGCAATATTTACCTTTATTTTAATGATCATGATGATTCCTACACAGGTAACGGCATTGGGTTTCCTGCAATTAATCGGAAAGCTAAAACTGGAAGATTCCTTTATTCCTCTTGTTGTCCCCACCATCGCGGCTCCGATTACATTTTTCTACATGAAACAATATCTGGAGAGTACGCTTCCCCTTTCCATCGTGGAAGCGGCCCGCATCGACGGTTCCGGGGAATTCCATACTTTTAACGGAATCGTGCTTCCTATGATGAAGCCAGCCCTCGCCGTACAGGCTATTTTTACTTTTGTATCAAGCTGGAACAATTATTTCATCCCGGCACTGGTATTACATAAAGATAATAAAAAAACCTTGCCTATTCTGATCGCCCAGCTCCGAAGCGCCGATTTCTTAAAATTTGATATGGGGCAAGTATACGTTATGATCGCTTTTTCCATTCTTCCAATCATCATCGTATATCTCCTGCTTTCCAGATATATCGTACAAGGAGTTGCTCTGGGGAGTGTGAAAGGCTAAAACTTACAGGGTTCCAAACCGTTATATGTATGCGGTTTGGGACTTTTATTTTTTAAGAAATCATTCCAAAATATTTAAAAATTCCATTCCTATTTTTTTTATTTTTTTTCTTTATCCTTTTCTATGAGAACACCGTGAAAAATTTTTTGAAGACTTTCACAAATTTTCCTCGTTATATATAACAAATACGCGTGGATTGCTAAAAACCCCATAAAAAAGGAGACATTATGAAATATATCACATTTACCGTACCCTGCTATAATTCAGCCCCTTATATGAGAAGATGCATCGACTCCCTCTTACCCTTTCGAGATTATGTGGAAATTATTATCATAAACGATGGTTCCACCGATGCAACGCCGGAGATTGCCGATGAATATGCCCTGCGTTTCCCTGAAACCGTTAAGGTAATCCACAAAGCAAACGGAGGACATGGCTCCGGAGTCAACGCCGGACTCGCCCACGCTTCCTGTAAATATTTTAAAGTGGTGGATTCCGACGACTGGCTGGACCGCCGTTCCCTCCAAAAAATCCTGCTGCGCATGATGCATTGGGAAAAACAGGGAAAACAGGCGGATATGATCGTCTGCAACTACGTCTACGATCATTTATATGAAAACAAAAAAAAGTCCATGTCCTATAAAAATGTTTTTAAAGAAGGGAAAATGCTTACATGGAACGATATTGGCATATTTTCTCCTTCTCAGTACCTTGTCATGCATTCCCTCATTTTCCGTACGGAAATATTGAAAAAAAGCGGCGTCACCCTGCCGGAACATACTTTTTATGTGGATAATATCTTCGCTTACAGGCCGTTGCCTTATGTAGAAAGTATTTACTATCTTAATACCGACCTGTATCACTACTTTATCGGCAGAGAAGACCAGTCCGTCAACGAAGAAATCTTAAAGCAGCGAATCGACCAGCAGATCTTTGTTACAAAAATAGTGGCCAGCTGCGTGGATCTGGAAGAAGTAAAGGAAAAATACCCAAAGCTTGCCAGATATATGACAAGAAACGTATCGATTATGATGGCAATTTCCTCGATCCATCTCCTCTTGATCGGCTCGGAAGATGCCCAAAAAAAGCGGACTGACTTATGGAACTACATGAAAACCCACAACAAAAACCTGTATCAAAGGCTGCGCTACACTACTTTGAGCAGCTTTACAAATCTTCCCGGAAAAACGGGGCGTTTCGTCACCGTAACCGGATACCGGGCTGCGAAGAAAATCTACCAATTTAATTAAAAAAAATCGGCCCGGGGGGCTATAGAGAGGGGCGTGATTCTTATTATGCAAAAATTATATATTGCTCTGGTGGATACCCCGGGCCTGTTTGCCTGGATCATACGCCGCGTCATTAAAATCAATTATATCCATGTGGTTCTTTCCCTGGACGCCAGTTTCCGGGAAGCATACAGCGTAGGGAGACGGAATCCCTTTATTCCTTTTTTCGCCGGTTTTGAAAAAGAAAATATCGACCGGATATATACAGCCTTCCCTACTGCCCGTTATAAAATTTATACCATCGAATGTACCGAAAAGCAAAAAGAAGAGATCGCCCTCCAATTAAAAGAATGCTATCGCCGGCGATTCCGATACCATTACTGTATCATCGGCCTTTTCTTCTTATTAATGGGAAAACCTTTTTACCAGCGCAACCATTATACCTGTTCCTCCTTTATTGCAAGACTGCTGGAAAACAACGGCGTACTTTCTTTTTCCAGACATTTTTCGCTTATAACGCCCAAGGACTTTTACGAATACGGACAACAAAATGTAATATACGAAGGAACGCTCCGGGAATTATGCATACAGGTTAATGCGGGTCAGCTTGTCCCCGGACATTACCCCTCAGGAGTCGCTTATGAAATTTGTAAAACTTAAATTATCCAAAATATTTGAAATACTTTTCTTTCTGCTCGTTATGGCTCTGACCTTTTACACTGTTTTCAGCCGTAATGACTTATTAAAGATTTTTTCTTCTATGCAGCATCTGAATCCTTTTTATTTTATATGTGCCATTTTTTCCGCCGTCTTTTTTGTCTGCATGGAGGGTTTTATGATCTGGTATCTTCTCAAACTTACCGAAAAAAAAGTTTCCCTGTTCCGTTGCTTTTCGTATTCTTTTATCGGTTTTTTCTTTTCCGGCATTACGCCATCCGCTACTGGCGGGCAGCCCGCCCAGTTGCTTGCCATGAAAAAAGACCGGCTTTCCATGGGAAGCGCCACGCTTTCCCTGATGGCAGTTGCCGTCCTATACAAACTGATTCTCGTCCTTATCGCCCTCGGCATCCTTCTTTTTTGGAAAAAAGGCCTGTCCGCGTATCTGGGATCTTATATGGCCTTTTATTACCTCGGTATTTTTTTGAACGCCCTTCTCGTTTTTCTCCTCCTTCTTCTTATGCTGCATGGAAACCGGATGGAAAACCCCCTTTTACGAATAGAAAATTTTTTCATTAAAATCCGTCTATGCAAACCTTCAAACCAAAGAAAAAAAGCGTTCCATCAGCTTGTTGCGGATTATCAGGAAACGCTTCATTTTCTGTTAAAACATAAATCCAGGCTTCTTTTTATCGCCCTCTGCACCTTTTTCCAAAGATGCAGCCTTTTTCTTCTGACTTGGTTTATTTACCGGGGATTCGGACTTTCCGGCCACAGCCCCATGCTCGTCATGGCATTACAGGCCTCCATTTATATTGCGGTAGATATGCTCCCTCTCCCCGGATCTCAGGGAATATCCGAACTCATGTATGTTTCCGTATTTTCTTCTGTTTTTACGGATGCACTGCTAGCCCCTTCCATGTGTGTAACGAGAGGACTCAGTTTTTATTTCCTTCTGGCAACAGGCGCATGTACCGCCCTCTTTTATAAAATTCGTTCCCATTACAGCCAAAGCAGGTAGACCAATGTCAGGATCAGCCCGGCGCAGAACAAAAGCAGGCCAAAGGAAAGACTTCTTCTTATGATCGTACTGTTTTCCTGCATTTCTTCGTGTTTCAGTGCCAGCCTGTGTTCATAGCCCTCCCTGCGGGGTATCTTTTTCCAGAAAGTATGATTCATAAAATGTACGAAACCATCCATTTCCATTCCTATCACATGGGTCAGATAAGTACCCTCTTCCAGTTCATGGGGCAGTTTGCTGTCTTTGTAAACCGTCTTGCGTAAAAGCACCACCAACCCGTCCACCAGACTGTCAAAGATCCGGCAGACCACGCCGAATACCATGGGAAGGATTTTCAGCATCAACGGACGGTAAACCGCATTTTCCAAATCCCAATATCGATTCCACCGGTTCACATACACCAGGCTTCCATCCTTTTCCTCCATCATCCATTTTCTCACCGGCACGAAATAAAGGAACAGGCCGATTACGATGGAAATCAATCCCCCTTTCAAATTAGCGGCGCTGAAATACGAAACGCTGCCCGTAAATTTTTCCGGGCTCATAAAGCCCTCTCCGAAATCCGCAATAAAATCCATCACAGTTCCCGGAAACATCCCCATAATAGGAAAAAGCAAGGAGGCGGCCGTTAAAACAAAGGCACTGGCTTTATTCATATATTTTCCGCATAACTCATCATACTTTTCCTGTACCGCCCCACTCCGGTTCTTCTCTATAAATAAAGCCACGTACAATTTCAGCATATAGGCCACCGTACATCCGCCGCTGATCAAAAAGACCCATTCAATGCCTTTCATCGTTCCCACGCTTAAAAATCCCTGCTGCAAATGTCCAGCATGCAGCGCCTCTATATATTCCACAATACTTTCGTGAATCAAAGTTTTGCTCACATATCCGTTCCATAAAGGAATACCGCCGATGCCAAGGGCACCCATCAGAAAAATAAAATGAAGAAGCGGCTTTTTATGCCCAAAACCCTGTATTTCATTCAAATCCAATTTGTGTATATTCATATATACCACCCCGGCCGCCATAAAAAGAACCAATTTAAACAGAGAATGATTCACCATATGGAGCAAAGAACCTCTGACCGCCAGGGCATTTTCGCTCCCTAGCAGCCCCTGCATACCGATCCCCACCAGGATAAAACCGATCTGGGACACGGAAGAACAGGCCAGGGTGCGCTTCAAATTGACAGAAAACAACGCCAGTACCGCTCCCAACAGCATAGTTGCCACGCCGGTAAATAAAATCAGTGTTCCCCATTTTACATCGTATAAAAATATCCGGCAGCTGATAACAAGAATTCCAAAAATACCGGCTTTCGTCAATATACCGGACAAAAGGGCGCTGGCCGGAGCCGGAGCCACCGGGTGTGCTTTTGGCAGCCAGATATGGAGGGGAAATGCCCCCGCTTTTGCCCCAAAGCCAAAAAGCATACATGTGCCCGCAATATATAAGGTTCGTTTTCCCGCTTCCGCTTCCGTTCCGAAACCCGTCATAATACTCCGGCATGCCTCATAAAGTCTGTCTATCTCCAAAGTGCCCGTTTCCCGGTAAAGCAGCAAAAGCCCCATAAGCATCACCAGACCGCCCGTTACGGCCACCGCCAAATATGTTTCCGCCGCCCGCAGCGATTCCGCTTTCTCATCATGGGCCACCCATACATAGGAAGTAAAGGACATGATTTCAAAAAAGATAAACGTCGTGTATAAATCCGAAGATAAAAATACTCCCATCGTAGCGCCCAGCGTCACCAGCAGGAAAAAATAATATCGGTTCCGGTTTCTGTAATGAATAAAATACTCTTTGGAAAACACAGTTGACATCATCCACATAAATGCCGCGATAAGACCGTACAGCACCCGGAATCCGTCTATGGCAAAATGAATCCCCAGCCCGCAAAATCCGGGAATACGAAAAGAGGAGGGATATCCGAAAGAATTCCCCACATTTTCCCTCAGCTGCCACGCCATATGATGCATGCAAAATACATATAACATTACCGCAAATTCCAGTATAACAATGGCATTCGCCATATAATCCCTTGCCGTTTTATTTTTCCGTCCTGCCCCGTAAGCCGCCAGCGCTCCGACCATCGGAAAAAACACAAGACAAGGCAGCATATAATTTCCCTCCATGACTAACCTCCCATTCTACACCACGTTATAATAACCGTCCGCCACATCCCGGAAAAAACCAATGACCGGGGAAGAAAACAATCCAAAACAAATAATTGCTACTGCAAATACGATAAGCGGAAGCAGCATTTTCCAATTCGGATCAGAAAATTCCTTTCCCGTATTTTCATCAAAGTCCGCCGGAGGAAAGAAAGCCCTTATTACAATAGACAACATATAAATAGCCGTCAGCAGAGCCGAAACCAGAAGGCATCCTATGCCAAAATAAGCCAGCGTATTGCCGCTTTCCACCGCCGCATATGCCAGATTCCACTTGCTGATAAAGCCGGCCAGTCCCGGCACTCCCATAAGCGCCAGCGAGGATATGGTGAATATCCCGAAAACCCAGGGCATCCTCCGGCCAAGCCCGTCCAGTTCATGTATATAATGCTTCTCCGCCCGATACATAATCGCGCCGGCACAGAAAAAGGAACAAATCTTCATAAAAGCATGAAATACCATATGCGTAAGCGCTCCTGTCATTCCAAGGGGTGTCATGATCGTCACTCCGAATAAAATATATGACAAGTTGCTGATCGTGGAGTACGCCAGCCTCCTTTTCAGATGCGTTTCCTTTACCGCCCGGCTGCATCCGTACACGATTGTGAACATAACAACCGCCATCACCGTATATTGGGCCCAGGTTCCTTTCAGAAAATCCGTGCCAAAACTGTAAAAAGTGAGCCTGATAATTGCAAATGCCCCCGCCTTCACTACTGCCACCGCATGCAAAAGCGCAGTAACCGGCGTGGGGGCGACACCCGCCTGGGGCAGCCACGAATTAAACGGACAGACTGCCGCCTTGACTCCGAACCCCATAAAAGCAATTACGTAGATCAGCAAAAGAACATTTGTCCTGTCCCCGATCCTCCCTACGTCCAATACGCCGCCAAGGACAAATTCCGTCGTATTCCCGTATATAATGACAAAAATCATCCCGATAAAAGCAAATGCCGCGCCTCCCAAAGAATAATACAAATATTTACGGCTTGCCAGAATCGCTTCCCTTGTGAGCGTATGCATCACAAGCGGAACAGTTACTAAAGTGAGAAGCTCGTAAAAGAAATACATCGTAAGAATATTATCCGCCAGCGCAATGCCCAGCGTAACCCCGTAAGTAATCGTATAAAACATAAAAAATACTTTTTCATGCTTTTCTTTTGTCATATATTCAAAAGAAAATAATGTAGCCAGCGGCCAGAGAAACGAGACCAGCCCGGCAAAAAACATGCCCATGCCGTCCACCCGGAAAGCAATCGCCAAATCACCCGTAAACTTTGCAAGAATAAAACTGTCCGTTGGCCTGTGGCCGAGCAGCGACCATACGAGCAGTGTATTAAAAACCACTCCCGCTTCCAGAAAAACTTCCATATGCCGCCGCTTCCGAAAGGGAATGACAGGTACCAGTACACCTGTAAGCACCGGTATTAAAATAACAGCTATCAGCATTATTTTACTCATATTCCGACTCCCTTCTATAAAATTCCCGATACGATACCGGAAATATATTCAATCAGCGGATTCGGCCAGACACCGAGTCCTACCGCCAACACCGTAAGGATAATAACGGGTATTTCTTCTCCTGTAAGAATAAACTTTCTTTTCCAGTTTTCGGCGCTTCTTTCCGGATATTTATAACCTTCTCCCGGAAAAAATCCTTTTATCACAATCGGAAACAGATATCCTGCCGTCAGCAAAGCGCTGACCAATAAAACCACCGGTCCCAGCCAGGAAAATATTCCGGTTCCCGAATTCAATGCCCCCAACGCCAAATACCATTTGCTAATAAATCCGCTGGCAGGAGGAATGCCCGTCAACGCCAGCGACAAAAATACAAAACACCACATAACCACCGGCATTTCCTTGCCGATTCCCGTCAACTCATCCACCCTCTCCCTGCCGGTTTTGTGTATTACCGCACCGGCGCTCAGGAATAAGGCGCATTTAATAAACGCATGAAATACCAGATGCAAAATAGCTCCTTCCAGAGCCGTCGATTCCAGCAACGCAAGCCCGAATAAAATATAAGATACCTGACTTACAGTAGAATAAGCCAGCCTTTTCTTCCATATCTTTTCCCTGTAGGCCAGCATGGATCCCATAAATACCGTAATCAACGCCAATGAAAGCCAGGCCGTCTGTACCCACGTTCCCCTGATAAAATCGCCTCCAAACATATAATAAACCACCCGTATGATACCTAACACGCCCCCCTTTACAATTACCGCGGACAGCAGCGCACTGGCAGGAGCCGGCGCTACCGGATGGGCAGTGGGCAGCCATGCATGCAAAGGAAACATGCCGGCTTTTACCCCAAACCCAATAATCATAAAAAATGCCGTTATCAACAACAAATTTTCGTTACCAGCAACCATATTCTTATCCAATACCCCTCCTGCCGTAAAAGTAAGGGTATTTCCGAACCGGTAAAGAAAATAAAGACCGAACAATGCCATATAAGCCCCGGAAAAAGAATAAAATAAGTATTTTAAAGCCGCCATAACCGCTTCCCTGCTCTTCGTATGAATGACCAAAGGCATAGACAACAGCGTCATCAATTCGTAAAACATATAAAATGTAATCAGGTTACCGGCAAAACTTAAACCCGCCAAAATCCCGAATACCATTAAGTAAAATCCATAAAACCTTTTTTCTCCTTTTTCCCTCCCAGAACCATGGGGCTTCATATAAAAAAGGGAAAAGAAACCGGCCAAAACCCAGACAAGAGTCACCACCGACGCAAACAAAAACCCCAGACTGTCCAGTTTCAAATATACCGGAAGTGCAGATGTAAGGTTGAACAGGATGACAGACTCCCAATCGGCGCGGAGCAAAGCATATACCATAGACCCGCTGCTTATCAGCAGCGCGGCTCCTGTCATTCCGGTTAAAACCTTTCTATTCCCGGGTTCCTTTATTACCAGCAGAAACAAACCGGCAATGATTGGAAAAAGAATAGGGAATACCATTGTATTAATCATATCTACCTCTTTTCCGCAGTTCACCATCGACTGCCATACAAGCCCTTATGCAAAAATATTGAGACCCGATCCTATCAGATCCACAATCGGCTGGGAACATACACCCAACAGTATATTCAAAACCACAAAGCAAAGCAGAACTATCGCATATATCTTATTATCATGCCATTCCATCGTCGGATACTCTCCTTCGCCTACCGGAGTATAAATACGGATCACCGTTTTCATAAAGTAAATCGCATTCAATATGGTACTAATGCCAAGCACGATCAAAGTGGGCAGCATTTTCCCATCGTTCTGTACAGCGGCTTGTGAAAACAACAATTTGCTTATAAAACCGGAAAACATGGGAACGCCCACCATGGACAGCGATCCTACGGAAAATGCCACGCCAGCCCATTTATTTCTGTATCCCGAACCTGTCAGTTCAATGAATTTTCTGCTTCCTCCCGACACATCCGTCAAACCAATGGCGGCGATAAACAGCAATGACTTTGTAGCCACATGGGAAATTACATGGAAAACCGACGCTATCATCCCCGCCTGCGTTCCCATTCCAATCCCCATATAAATATATCCTACCTGCGCTACCGAAGAAAAAGCAATCATTCTGCGGATATCATTCTCTTTAATGGCGCTTAAGGAACCGAACACCATTCCCAACAAACCGAAAATAAAAAGGACATCAACAATCTTGCTGTCGTGAAATACTTCAAATCCTATCACCCTGTATATAATCTTAAACAATAAAAAGATATAGCCCTTTGATACGAGGCTGGATAAAATTGCCGCAGAGGATACCGTAGAATATCCGTAGGCATCCGGCAGCCATGAATGAAAAGGAAACAACGCGCTTTTAATCGCCAGCCCCACGGATATAATCGCGATCGTCACGAGCAGCGGCGGACGGTAAGCTCCCTCCGCCACAATATGAGCGATCTCCATTTTAATATTGGACATAAGCAAATGGCCCGTCAGGTCATACAACATACAAATCCCTACTAAAAAAAGACCGGAACCGAGCAGACTCATGATCATATAGCGGACCGCCGCTTCTATCGTCCTTCCGTTCTGCCGGATCATAATCAGTCCACAGGCCGAGATCGTATTAATCTCTACAAATACATATGCCGTAAATAAGTCATTGGTATAAATCAGCGCCAGCAAAGAACTCAACATCAGATCCGCCAGTACATAATAAAGCCCCTGCTTTCCTTCCTCCACTTCCTGCACCAATTTATGCCTTCCGCCCAGCAGACAAAAAAGCATGATCGCGCAAAAAAACAACGCAAGGCCCGTTTCCAGCATACCCACCCGCAGCTCATTGCCCCAGGGCGCCGGAAAACGTCCCATAACATATACATAAGACTCTCCCGTCCTCACCGTATATAAAAGAACCGCTGCCGACAATACAATATTCACGACGAGTACTATAATATTTAACAGTCTCGCAATTTTCTCTTTAAAAGCAGAACTGATGATCCCCGCAAACATGCAAAGCATAATAGAAAAACAGGGAAAGTTCTGCACAAACTCCATTTGAACAAATTCCATCTGCCCCGGCATTTTTTATAACCCCTCCTTTTTTAATTGAAGAGAGATCTCGTCCAAATCCAGGGTATGATATCTCTGATACAGGCGGATCGTCAGTGACAGCATCAGGGCGGATACCGATACGGATACAACGATGCCTGTTAATACAAGTCCGCTGGGAACCGGATTGATATATGCTTCCACGCTCTGCACGCCATCCACTACGATCGGAGCCACTCTTCCTGAAATATAACCTTTTTCTGCTAAAAACAGATATACCGCCGTGTCCATAATATTCAATCCTATGATTTTCTTGATCAAATTGCTCTGCAGCATCAGATTGCCGAAGCCGATCACAAACAAGATCATTGCCACCGCTTCTCCATAATTATTGAATAAATTAGCTCCCATCCTTACAGCCCTCCTCTTCGGAATAACGCATAAAAAGCATACATCGTACAAGCCACTTCGATGCCCACGCATATATTGATCGGAAAAATAATACCCGCGCTGATAATATGTCCGGGAATTCCAAGCGGAATATGGTTTTCAATCCCATTGGCTCCCGTCACATAATAATAAATACCTACCAGCCCATAAGTACAGAGGGCCGAAACCTTTGTTACCTTATAAATATTTTCATTAAAAAAACGCTGCGTCTTTTTAAATCCGAAAGCGCTGGTATATAAGATCATTCCCGCCCCTATCGTCGCTCCGCCGGAAAATCCTCCGCCGGGCGACAAGTGGCCGTTCAGGATAATATAGATTCCGAAAATAAAGATTACCGGCACAAGAACCATTGCTACGGCTTGGAGAATGGCGTCGTTTTTCGGTTCAAAACGCCTGTCCCCAAGAACCTCCTCTTTTTTTAGTTCCGCATCTTCTATCATCAGCATAATCATAACGCAGCAGGTAGCGATAAAAAGTACATTTGTCTCTCCAAAAGTATCGAAAGCCCGGTAAGTCAATATCATTCCCGTTACGATATTGACAGCACCAGTCTCCTGAACGCCGTTTTCTATATATCTTTCGGCCACCTCATTATTATCAGGATTGGATGCGTTGCCCGTAGGCGGCAGATAGGAAACCGTAAACAGCAGCAGACCGGCCAGCATGATACAAAACGCTGCCGCCATGATCCGGTAAAAGCGGCGGAAAAGGATCTGCCATCTGTTATACCTTATATTGTATACCTTATCCATCACCATCTGACTTTCCCGCATTCTCTCCCGGATAGACGCCTCTTCCGTTATGTATTCCTCCTGGGGCTTCATTTCCAGGTTACCCATATACGGATCTTTTTCCCCGGAAAGCCAACGGAAAAAGTGAAAGGCTTTTGTCTTTTTATACTCGTCTTCCGATTTCATTCTGCTCATTTTCCGCCTTACCTCCTTCTGCGCTCTATCATGCTTTCTTTTTCATCCTTTTTATTTTCTTCTTCAATAGCATTGATCTTTTTTAATGTAACAAAAAACAGTACGCTCGTTATCCCTGCTCCTACCGCAGCCTCAGTGATCGCCAGATCCGGCGACTCCAGACAAATCCAAATAACGGACATCACAAGGCTGTAAGACATAAAAATAAGAATGGAATTCAACAGTTTTTTGGAAAAACTGACGGATATAGCGCACACCACTAAAAAACCGAGCAGAATATATTGAAAAACTTTCATCGTCCATCCTCCTTGTCTTTTTCCTGTAACCGCACAATCTTTCCTTCCTCCGAAAGCCCTGCTTCCGTTTCACAATATTTTTTCAGCCGGTCATTAGTAGAAACTTCCAGTCTGGCAATCAAATGCGACGATACCGGGGACGCGCACCACAAGAACACGACAATCAAAGCCATTTTCAAAGTGGTAAAATTAAGACCGGAAAAAACCATCAGCCCGATCAGCGATATGCTGATCCCCAAAGTATCTCCCATGGCCGCCGCATGCATCCTGTTTAAAACATATTTCAAATGAAAAATGCCGTAAATTTCAATCACAAATATGGCAAGGCCGCACAACAGCACAGCGGTTCCGATCATAAAGCGAAGCCATTCAAAAACTTCCATTCCGCTTTCCCTCCTTTGCGTTCTTTTTCTCGCTATGTACCCCCATATATACCTTTGTCAATACGATCACTGCAAGAAAACTGATCATGGCATAGATCAGGCATATATCTACCAGATACCCCTCCTTTAGCAAAAGCGCAAGGATCGCTATCATTACCATAACCATCGTACCCATCATATTTACAGCCACAATCCTGTCCGCCGTCCTCGGTCCTTTTACGGCACGTATCAGACAAAAAAATGTCATAATGGCAAGAAATATCAATGCACCCACATATACGATCCGATATGCCGTCTCCAATGCCGTCAGTGTACCTGTTACTACCATTCTTCTACATCCTTTCCAGTTTTTCCAAAAGTTCTACGAATATGGAGTGGTTCATCCCTTCCGCCAACTCTTTGTCCAGGCAATGCACCACATATTCATCCTCCTCCAGAGTTACCGTAATCGTACCCGGAGTCAGCGTTATGGAGTTGGCAAGTACGACCCTCGCCTGTTTCGTTTTCAGATCCGTTTTAAAACGGATGAGTACGGGTTCCAGATCATATTTGGAAGAAGTGATCAGTTTGATCACCGCAAAATTAGCCTTTACGATCTCCCATACCAATACACAAACATATTGTAAAATGCGAAACCCTCTTTTTCCATAAGCAATATCTTTGTATATGCTGTAATTCATAAACTTGCAAATAAAGGCATACATTGCAAGGGACACCGCCAGGCCGAACAAAACGATCTCCATTGTAACCGCCCCGTTAAAAATGATCCAGACAAGAAAAAATAATAAAAACATATGAATGCGCCTCTCCGTTGTAAAATCATACTATGACAGCAACAAACACCCGCCCGGCGAGTGTTTGCAAATGCTCATATCCACTTTTTGTCAAAAGCATATTTTCTGTAACTTCTTTTCCAAGTCTTCCTTTGACATCGCCCCTACGCTGACATCCACTGCCTCTCCATCCTTAAAAATGATAAAAGTAGGAATCGACATAACGCGGTATCTTTGCGCGATTTCCATCTCATCATCGATATTGAGCTTGCCAACCTTGACTTTGCCTTCATAACTTTCCGCCAGGCTTTCCACGATAGGAGCCATCATTTTGCAGGGGCCGCACCAGTCCGCAAAAAAATCTACCAATACCGGCAGCTCCGACTTAAGAACTTCCGTTTCAAAATTTGCCGATGTAAACTTGTATTCCATAACCTATACCTCTCTTTCTTTCGACCGCGTCTCATCGCTGTCTTACGATAACATATTTGTAAATTGGATTTCCCATGGAAGAAAATCTTTCCTCATATTCCGTCATAATATTGTCTTTCCGCATGTCCACGTCATGATGCAGGTCATAACTCACCCTTTCCGCCTTCCAGCCCGCCGGTTCCAGCTCTTCCAAAGCAAATCGGAACAAATCTTCATTATCCGTCTTAAACTCAATCTGTCCGTCTTCTTTTAATATTCCATCATACCGGGCGAGAAACTCTCTGGAGGGAAGACGCCGTTTGGCATGTCTGTCTTTCGGCCAGGGATCCGAAAAATTCAGATAAATCCGATCCACTTCCCCTTCACCGAACACATCTCCTATCATCTCAGCATCCATTCTTATAAACCGGACATTGGAAAGAGGTTTTTCCTCTTTTTCCATTTTTTGAATGGCTCTAAGCAATACGCTGGAATATTTTTCAATCCCCACATAATTGACCGAAGGAAACATTCTTGCCATATCCATCAGAAACCGTCCTTTACCCATTCCTATTTCAATACGTATAGGATCATTATTCCCAAAAATCTTATGCCAATTCCCTTTTTGCGCCTCCGGATCATGGATGACAAACCTGCTTTCTCCTATTATTTCCCTGGATCCTGATATATTCCTTAACCGCATCCTTTTCGCTCCTTTTCTTCCATCCTGCCTATTTTACACCTTTTATGCAGAAAAGAAAAGGGCTGGTGCCGCGATAAATTTCATAAAAAATTTTTTTATTTTTTATGAAATTGGTTTGGTTTTCATAAGGAAATAGTGTATGATAAAATATAACGTTTTTATTCCACTATTTTTTAGTTTATTCGGAGTATTATAATAATGAAATTATCCCTTTTTTCATATAAATTCAAGAACAAAATCAAATTCTTAGCGATTTCTTTATGTCTGCCCGCTTTTCTTTTTTTTGCAGACTCCATACCTGCCAGCGCTTCCGATTTCGAGGAACGAATGGAAGAGATGGAAAACCGGAAATCACTGCCCATCCAGTCCAACGAAATCGAAAACTGGCCGGCCGGCCCCGCCGTCGGCGCCCAATCGGCGATCGTAGTGGAAGCCAACACAGGAGTTATTCTTTACAGCAAAAATATTCATGAAAAATTATATCCGGCAAGCACTACAAAAATTCTTACCGCTTTAATCGCTGCGGAAAATTCCACGTTGGATGAAATGGTTACTTTTTCTTATGATGCCGTCTTTTCCATCGAAAAAGGAAGCTCCAATATGGGAATAGACGCCAAAGAATCTCTTCCCATGGAAGAATGCCTTTACGGCATCCTCTTAGTATCGGCCAATGAAGTTTCCAACGCAGTCGCGGAACATATCGGCGGAAGCATGGAAGAATTTGCCCGGCTTATGAACCAAAGAGCCCTGGAACTTGGATGTGTGGATTCCCATTTTACGAACGCCAACGGCCTTCATGACGATGACCATTATACTTCGGCCTATGATCTTTCGGTAATTGCAAGAAAATTTTTTCAAAACGAACTGCTTACGAAGATTTCGGGAACACCTACCCATCATTTTGAAGCGACGGAAACCCAGCCGGACGATTTTATACTCAGCACCCATAATAAATTAGTTACTCATGAATATTCCTATGAAGGGCTTATTGGAGGAAAAACCGGTTATACTAACACAGCGCGGCAGACTCTCGTTACCTGTGCGGAACGGAACGGAATGAAGCTTATCTGTGTCGTTATGAAAGAGGAATCTCCCAACCAGTTTACGGATACGATAGATTTACTGAATTATGGATTTAATAATTTTGAAATTGTAAATGTTTCGGAACATGAAACGAAGTTTAACATTGATAATGCAGACTTTTTCCAGTCAAACAACGATATTTTCGGCAGTTCCAAGCCTATTCTTTCTTTGAATAAAGACAGTTATCTTATACTGCCTAAAACGGCCGTTTTTAAAGATACGATATCCTCCATATCCTATGATACGGAAGATGAAAACCAGATTGCCCTCATTGATTACACTTATAATGGCGTATACGTAGGAAACGCCTCCGTGGATATTTCCACGGAAGCGATTTCTTCTTATGATTTTGATTCTTCCATGGATGACAAATCACAGGAGGAAGAAGACAAAATCGATGAAAATATAATTTTTGTCAATATTAAAAAACTGCTTCTTTTTGTTCTGATCGGCGCAGGGATACTGATTCTGCTGTTTATTATGAAATCCCTGGTGCAAAACTACAGTTTTTCCCGACGCAATCGCAGAAAATTATTTGAAAGACGCCGCAGGAAAAAATGGCTCAAAAGGAAAGGACCAAATTTTAAGAGATAGTGGAAAGCTGCTGAACGAACAATATAGTAACAACAAACAGATCCGCCATTGCTTCCACCCGGAATTCTCCTCCGCAAGCTTCGGTGAAACTCTGTGCGATAGATAACCCAAGGCCGCTTCCGCCATCGCTCCGGCTTTTATCTCCCCTGGCAAACCGTTCCGTAAAATCAATATCGGGATTCAATTCTTCTTTGGAAATATTCTTCACACAGGCAACTGCCGTTTTTCCATTTTCCTGCAAGGTAATGTAAACTCTGGAACCTTCTAATGAATATTTTAAAGCATTTTGTATCAGATTTTGGAATACCCTGTACATTCGCTCCCCGTCGGCGTGGATAATAACCGGATTTCCGGGTATTTCCGTTTTCACTGTTATGGCGCTTTTTTCGATCTGCTCTTCCATATCGGCTATCGTCTGGCGCAGCAGTTTGGCCAGATCCAGATCTTCCATAAGAACCGGAAGATTGCCGGACACCGCTTTGCTCACTTCAAATACATCCTGTATCATGGATTTTAATCTCTGCGATTTGCTGTCCAGAATATCTACATATTCCTTTACATGTTCCGGAAGTTCCTCCTCTTTCTTTAAAAGCTCCACATAACTGATAATCGATGTCAAAGGAGTCTTTATATCATGGGAAACATTTGCCACCAGTTCCACTTTCATTCGCTCGCTTTTGATCTGTTCTTTTACCGCCTTATCCATTCCGTTTCTGATATCGTTTAAATTCTCCACTGCCTCCCATAAACCGGAATCTTCCGGCATTTCTCTTTCTTCTTCCAATTCCCCGTCATGGATCGCCTGTATCTGTCCTACCAGATTGTCCATTGCCCTTGCCATTTTTTTCGCGTTTTTTATGAACAAGAACGGAATGCACAGAGTAATTCCTTCTAAAAGCACATAACATACAAGTTCCATCTCATCCATAAAAATTCCTTCTTCCGCCACAATCCAAAACAAAAATCCGGTAATACACATAATCCAGATAAAAAAGCAGATCGCTATATTCTGCCTTACCATACGTTTGCCGATCGGAAGCTTTATCGATGCGGTTTGGCATGTTCTGATAACCATTCCTGTCAAGCTCTTCTTCCAGGCCGATTTATGATAACGCCTGTCATTCATAAACAACCAAAGAATAAGAATGCACATAAATACGATCGAATAAAGGAACACCTGCATCAATGGGCCTCTGTAATATCTGTAATAAATAAAACGATCTATATATTCATAGACATAATTCCATTCCATCCACCACAAATCATTGATAAAACGGAGAAACAGCAATAATAAGAAACCAAGAACCGCTAATACGGACAGCAGCTTTACTTCGTACCATAACTTTCCCGTAAATTCTGCAATAGCGAATTCCGCCGCTTTCCTTTCCCTGCGAAATACTAAACCGGTGAAAAGTAGGGCTAAAGCAAAAACGGAAGTAAATATCCATTCTTCATATGCCATTTTCTTACTACGAATATTATTCTGCATATCATAAAGCCTATCATTTGTATATACATGGTAGTAACGGTCAAAATCGTTATTTATATAGATTATGGGAACTTTGGCCGCAGCAATAAAAACTTCCGAATCCTTGATTGCCTCTCCCACCGGGAAGTTATAGTATCCGGGAACATACCAGGCGCTCTTTTCCCTGTAATATCCGTCCCCATATATCTCGATCTCTCTTCCGTCCTTCCATATTTTCACCTCTTCCCCGTTAAAATACAGCAAGAAATTATATCCTTCCGGCAAAACAGGGACGGAATCTGCCATAAATCCCAGGGATTCTTCATTTGTGAACAAGACTTTTCCTTCTTTTTCTATCCGGTACAAAATATTTCTTTCATTCTTCATATCTTTATGGTATTCTTCCGCTTCCGCCGCATCCATCCGCCAGCCATCACCCTGCCAGTAATAACTGTCCTTGTAATCATACCCATAATCCTCAGAATATTCCTCCGCATATACGTATTGATCCCATTCCGATTCCATTTCTTTTTCTTCCGCCCATGTTGCTTCTCCCTGATTTCGATTTCCATCCGGTAAATTTTTATCCGCTACAGACATCGCAAGGAAAAGATTCAAGTAATCTGAAATAGAACTTCTAAATTCTTCCATATTTTGATAATCTTCCTGAAAAACAGTTTCCACCTGCTTTTTAAAATTACCTCCATAACAGGAAAACTCCATAAACAGCATCCATACGTTAAATGCCAGAATAGATATTCCCAAAAACCATGAAATAAAACCAATTACTGCTTTATTTTTTTTCCATTTTGTATCCAATGCCCCACACCACCTTTAAATATTCCGGTTCTTTTGGATTATATTCTATTTTTTCTCGAATTCTTCGAATATGAACCATCACCGTATTTTCTGCCGCATACGCCTCCTCGTTCCATACCCGGCGGTAAATCTCCTCCGCCGGAAAGATCCTTCCAAGGTTATGCATGAATAAGTCTACAATTTTTGTTTCGGTCGCCGTTAGTTTTACCGGCTCCCCGTCTGCATACAGAACTTTTTCTCCTCCGTTAAACATAAGTTTTCCATTTACGATATTGGCAGCAGAAACGAACGCATGGATATCTCCCAGGCTGGTGTATCTTCTCAGATGGCTTTTCACCCTGGCCGCCAGCTCCGCCGGATTGTAAGGCTTTGCCACATAATCGTCCGCTCCCATAGACAATCCCAGTACTTTGTCGGTTTCTTCACTTTTTGCGCTCAACACAATAATGGGAATATTTTTTTGTTCGCGGATCTTCATTACCGCGGATAAACCGTCCAGCTTCGGCATCATGACATCGATAATCATTAGCTGCACCGGATTCTCCGCTGCCATTTCCAGCGCCTGCATTCCATCATAGGCTTTTAATACCAGATAATCTTCTTTTTCCAGCAGAAGCGCGATTGCCTTTACTATTTCTCTGTCATCGTCCACTACCAATATACATTCTTTCATAAAAAACCTTTCCTTTCGCTTAAGCTTGCTTCTATCTTATCCGGCATTTCTTACGGATGACTCCACCTAATTCTTACAAAAAGTTTAAAACAGCAGGACCTCCTTCCGGCAGCCCTACCGTTTTGATTTGCTTCTTTTCTCTTTTAATTCCATCATTTCCTCTTCTGAAATAAACTTTAACGTTTTGATAGCAAATACTTTTTGATTCTCCGATTTTCTTATTCTCACTTTTGCTTTTATATAACCGTGTTTATCACAATGACCCGCGCTATAATAATATTTTCCGTTAGCGGAAAACCATCTCATTTTTCGTTTTACATTTTTTTTGCAAATATAACACTTTACGCTCATGATTTCCCTGTTGGCAAGAATTTCCTCCTTACTGTCAAATTCCCTTGTAATATACTTCATATAATGATCAAAGATTATTTTTACTTCTTCTTTCTTCGACTTCGGAGCGACAAATACATCAAAAGAATAATTTTTCAATACCGGAGGTTCGATTCTGGACAGAACTTTCGCCGTATAATAGGCATCGCTGAACGCCCTGTGAAACGGGATATCTTTTTCTATGCGGAGAACATCCACCGCGTGTTCCAAAGCTCTTCTCGTTTTCCGGTCTTCAAATCCTATGCTGAACAACTTCTGCACATCATAAAACCGGATCGGCCGGTCGGTGAGCGGAGACATTTGATAAAACTGCATATTTCTCTGTAGTTCCGTCAAATCAAGAGGACCCCATGTACAAAAAATATAATCTTCTCCACACCAATCTAAAAATTCTTCCATCACTTCCGGAAAATATTTTTCATTTTCCAGCTCTTCCATTTTAATGTGGATCAGTTTTCTCGTAAAATCATGCATTTTATGATATACTTTTGGCTTAATCAAATGATTGAATCTATCTTTTAATTGAAAATTTTCGTCTAATTTGACGGCTCCTATCTCTATAATCTCAAAAGGAATTTCTTTTATTTCTTTCTCTTGTCCGTCGCTGCTTTGATTCCATTCCAAATCAAATACAATATAGTCCATTTACGATTTCACCCCCCATTGCTTCCGCTTCTTTTTTCTCATGGGTTACTAAAATTACTGTTTTTCCTTTGCTTCTTTCCCTGACATAATGAATCATCCTGTTTTTATTCTGATCATCCAATCCGTCAAAAGGTTCGTCCAGTATTAAAACATCAAAGGGAACGATCAGCGCCCTTACCAAAGCCACTCTTCTTTTCATTCCTCCCGACAATTTTCTGACCGGAACCAGTTCTTCTCCCTCGAGTCCTGCTTTTTTCAATTCTTCATATATTTGGCTTTTGGGCATTTTTTTGCTGCATACAAAGCGTATATTGGATATGGCGCTGAGATTGCCGCACAATCTGTCTTCCTGAAAAACCATGCTTATTTTTTTATTTTCCAATCCGCCGATCCGCCCTTCATCCGCTCTTTCCAACCCGGCCAATATTCTTAATAAAGTTGTTTTTCCCCAGCCTGAAGGAGCCATAATCGAAGTAACGCAGCCTTCTTTCATTCGGATGGAAAAATCCTTTATTACTTCTTTTTCACCGAATCTCTTCGATAAATGATCCATTACGATGTCCATATCTTACTCCACTCTTATGACATGATCTATGATAAAAAGAAATATTTTTTCAAACCATACGCTCAAGAGAATAATCGTCAGAGTCCATGCAAATAATTCCGGTGTCTGGAGATATATTTTCGCCTCATACAGTTTTTCCCCGACAGAACCGGATGGAATGCCTATTACCTCCGCCGCTACTCCCGCTTTCCAACATAAACCTAGGGAAACGGAACAGGCAGCCCTTAAATAAGGCAGCGTTTCCGACATATAAATATACCATATCCGTTTCCCCGGAGAAACCCTGAAAACTTCGGCCATTTCCAGCAGTTCCTTATTTGTATTTTCTATTCCGTATAAAACATTCGTATAAATCACCGGTAAAGCAATAAGAAAAGAAATAATAAAAGATAAATTGCGGGATGGCACCCATATAAGGATCAATATGATAAAAGACGCGACCGGCGCCGCCTTTATAACCGCTATCAAAGGAGCTGCCAGTTCCTTTATAAAAGGACAGAAGGAACTGATCCAGGCAAGGATCGCCCCTGTAAAAAATGCCGCCAGAAAACCACTGGCAATTCTCAATACGGTAAATAAAACCGATAACCAGAAACTTATTTGTCCTGCCATTTCCATGAGTTTCCATATCACGGCAACGGGAGATACGAGCAATATCTCCTGGCCGATCCTGCGGGCAATGATCTCCCAAAAAACCAGCCATATAAGTACTGCCCATATTTTTATCCCTTTCTTCTTATCTGAAGTAATAAAATTCATCTTCCGGAATTTTTCCTCCTATGGATTTCGGATTCTGTTCTGCCAGAACATTCAAATAGCCGGACAACTTATTTTTCATTTCTTCTCCTTCTATAAAAACAATATTGCAATAAGGCAGCGCCTTTTCGGCTACGGCGGCTGAAACAATATTATATTCTTCAATAAGGGCGGATGCCTCTTCCGCATGCTGGTTGACATATTCCACAGATTCTTTATATGCATCCATAAACTTCTTTACCGCTTCAGGATTTTCCTCTATAAATTCTTTCCTTCCGACAATAACTCCTGTAATCATCGCTCCCTGATCCGCACTTTCCTGAAGCTTATCCCATTCTTGTGTCAGATCGAGGGCAATTCTGATATTTTCGTTTTTTGCCTGTGCAGCGGCAACAAAGGGCTGGGGTAGCAAAGCGACAGCACCGTTCCCGGAATCTTCCGAAGAAAACCCTGCAAGAGCGGATACACATTCCGAATGCTCCGATTTCCACTCTACCGTAAGATCCTTTTCACTGTCGATACCATTGGCCGAAAGAATATATTCCAGCGCAAACTCCGGCGTAGCGCCTTTTCCGCTGGCGTAAATAGTCCTTCCCCTCAAATCTTCCGCCGACCGGACGGAACCATCCATATCCACGATATATAACACACCTAATGTATTAATCGCCAGTACTTGTATCTGCCCTTCCGTATTATGGTAAAGCACCGAAGCCAGATTCGCAGGAATGGCAGCGATATCCGTTTCTCCCTGCAAAAGCTTCGGCGTAACTTCATCCACGGAGGCCGCTATGGTAAACTGCCAGCTATCGTTTGGGGAATCTTCTTCCGATTCTTTCATTAATTTTACCATCCCCATCGCCGTAGGCCCTTTCAAGGCTGTGATATTGATACCCGTCATTTCTTCTTTTTTATTTCCGCAGCCCGTTATAGAAAAAAGCAAAATTACCAATCCCCAAAATATAGCGTTATACCTTTTTATGTCCCTCTTCATACCAACCTCCATACCGCAGCTTCGCTGAATTTTAACTTGATGCGGAGAATGCCTGTTTTCCGGGCATTCTCTGGCGTGAGACTTAGTACTTCTTAGCGAAACAGCCTTTGCTGTGAGCTTTAGAAGTACTTCTCACGTTATATCATCCCAATCTCTTTTTAGTTTGCATTCCACAGCTGTCTTTATCAGATTCACCGTTCCTTCTACTCCAAATTCGCTGCTGTCGATCAGCATATCCTTTCCTTCTTTTTGATCCCAATTATTATCTGTAAAATATTCATAATAATTCCTTCTTGTCTTATCCATATGACGGATTGCCCTTTCCGCCTCTTCTTTTGTAAATCCATATCTTTCCATAACCGTTTCCAAACGGGTGCTGTAAGGTGCATAAATAAATATTTTAAGAACTTCATGACGGTTTCTCAGCACATAATCCGCTCCTCTTCCGACAATAACACAGGATTCGCCGCTTTTTACGATGGAGCGGATAATTTCCGCCTGTGCCCTGTATATCTTATCATTAGGGTTCTCCTGTATAAAATCAAATCCCCCTTTAAATTTTAAAATCCTTCCCACCAGCTTTTCGTCCGCATTGCCGACTACCTTCCAGTCCATTCCGCTTTCTTTTGCCGCCATTTCGATTAAATTTCTGTCATAACATTTGATTCCAAGTTCTTTCGCTAATCCTTCTCCGATCCGCCGTCCGTTGCTGCCAAAACTTCTCCCTATCGTAACCACTATTTGTCTTTCCATATCGTTTTCCATCCTTTCCGGCCTGCAAATTGGATACAAACATATATTTGCCATTTACCAGAATCATACCATATTCTTTCTGTTTTGTCTGTATATTCTCCCGAATTTTTATATCCTCTAATCAAAAGCGTTTGCTGGTATTTCACCGGCAAACGCTTCCTGCTGCTGACTAATAATAATATTTTTTTATTGGAAAAACTGAAATCCATCGCTTTTATCTCGTAGGCATATGAAAATCTTTCAATGCCTGGTTCAGAAAATCATTAAAAGGTTTCATAATCTGAAACAATCTTACTGCCTCTGTAAGAAACAGTTTCCCATCGGCCACTATCTCATCCTTGATCGGATATTCCAGATACCAGCTCTTAAACTTTAAAAACTCTGCCTGTGGATGCTCCCGGTCATAACCGGCAGGTACATTTTTTAATTTGCTTCCTTGCACAACGAACTCCTTCTGAAACTCAGGATCATGGAGAATCTTTTCCCATTCCTCCCCATTCGCCGCAATATAATCCCGAATCATGGAAGTAGCGTCTTTAAACATATCCGCAAACAGTCCTCCGCCGAGAAAAGATTGTCCGCCCGGTTTAATCATCAGATAATATCCCACCGGCACAGGCAGCTTCCCTTCCGGGCCGATATGGGCACGGAATGCCGGATTATAGGGCGATTTATCATGGCTGAAACGGGTATCTCTCACCAACTTAAAAGTCAGCTCTTTTGCTTCTCTCGGCAGAATATTGCCGTCAAATTTTCCGATTTGCAGAATTAGTTCATGCACCAATGTTTCAAACAGGGCGCTTGCTTCTTTATATTCCGTTTTGTGGGCATGATACCATTCCCGGTCATTGTGTTCATTTAAATTTTTCAGATAACTCAAAATCGTCTGCGTATCCATATGCTCTCCTTTCAGTTTTAAAAAATTCCCGGCGATTATTTCCTAGCTATTTTTAACTATGGAAAAAGAAGTCCCATTTAAAAATTCCTCAATAAACTGTTTCAAATTTTCCGGCGACTGATAAGTCTTACAAAAAGAAAATTCTTGTGACAAATCATCAATCTCTTCCATGGCCTCTTTTACGTCCAACATTACCTCTGAAGAAACCGCCGTCTGAAAATAGAGCTGCGTAGGATGAATCCGATGGCTCTGGATGGCATAATTCACCCTATCCGCACAATGACATTTTCCTTTTCCATATTCACCACAATATTCTGTCAGGAAATCCGCCATTTTTTTGCGCACCCTTGACAAACGCTGACGATATGCTTCCGGCGTGATTCCCAGAATATCCCCTGCGATCCGGCTGTCTACCTTAAACATAGTTCCCAAAATAAAAATACATCTGTTCTCGGTATCCAGGCATTGCAGCATCACATTAGTGCAGGATAGTTTCAATTCTTCCGCAAGAATTGCCTGTTCTACGTTCTGGGTCAGATCCGGTATATCTTCTGTTTTTGCATTTCGAATATCATCCCCATAAAATTCAAAACTTAAAGGAAATTGGGCGAACATATGCTTTTTATAATCCTTCAGGTGGTTTACCGCAATGCGAAATACCCAAGTAGAGAAAGAACTCTCTCCCTTAAAAGAAGACAAATGCGTCATGACTTTCAAGAGGATGTCCTGAGATGCATCCTCCGCATCAGGAAAGGTTCCTAACATGCGCAATGAAAGGTTAAATACCAAATCCTGGATATTGAGTATCACCGTTTCCAGAGATGACTTGTCCCCTGCCGTTGCTTTTTGGATCAGGTTCAGCAATTCTTCATTTGTGAATGAATTCATGATTCCTCTTTTCTGAAGTGCAAATGGTATTTATTACGGAATATTTGAAAGAAATCTTTTGATCCCTCCCGATAAATTCTGTAGCACTTCCTGCAGAAATTGTTCCGTATATTTTATTAGACAGTAACTTCCCCGCTGTGTGACAGATAAATTTACAATTTAAATCTTTACCCGTTCATTATAGCAGGAAATCGTAATCGTATCACCAATCTAATAGCGAGTTTTATAGATTTCTAAACGTGAAGTGATGATGAATAAATTGTTTCTTTAATTCCATATTCATTACTTTGCATCATCCTTTCTGTAATCATGCCGATCACCCGCAGTCTCCCATATTCCTTCACCTTTCCTGTCACAGATATATAAAACAAGCTGTAGATAACCGCAGCCCAGGCAATGAGAATCTAAGCACTGATTGCTGCTGTAAGAAGTGCAATTACTGGACGTATTTTTTATGAATGAAATGCAGGAAATAAAGGTTTTATTTAAAAAAAACTGCCCTCTCCTGACAAGGGTTTTCTCCTTATCAAAAGAGGACAGGCAATAGTTCAGGCCACTTCTACAATACAGATCTGGGTTGCTTTCAGCCCGCTGCCAGAAGAACTTCCCCATACCTTAATGAACTGGCCGGATGCCAGGTCTGCCGCTGTTGCTGTTGACATTTCAGATCTGGCCCCTCCATCGTAGATCGTTTGTATAGCAAACAGGGTATTTTCATCGTATGTAACCTCAATCTTATTAAACTCAGAATCATCCCCGCTGCTGCTAGGAGATACTATGATATCACCTCCATTATCCGATTTTTCTGTAATGGCCTCTACCACGGTAAGCTGCCCATCCTTCAGCTCTTTGATATCTCCTTCCAGATTGGGAGTACTGTCCACCCATTCTGTAGATGTGCCAGATGTACTTTGACTTTGTGCTTCCGGCTGTTCTTTCTGTGCGCTGTCTGTTCCCTGGCTGCTGCTTTCACCGGATTGCGGTTCCGGTAAGGCTTCCGGTGACTCCGGTTCATTCCCGGTGTCGGTTCCTTCTGCATCCGCTTCCGGTTCCGGAGCAGAAACATTGTCCTCTGTATCATCCTCCGGGATCGGCTCGCCCTGAACCAACTGTGGTTCCTGGGTATCTGATGCTTCCTCCGTCTTTCCACAGGCACATACCGCAAGGCTCAGGATGCACAGCACCCCTGTCAATAAGATCGTTTTTCCTGCTTTCTTTTTCATGTTGTTCTCCTCTCATATAAAATTCCATCCACAGCTTATCCAGTATTTCTGCGGATTTTTCTCCATTCTATCAGAGCAGTC
>OFEZ01000075.1_pt1 | contig 72827 bp, 69 predicted proteins | sample 1521241 | NCBI WGS metagenome assembly OFEZ01 (sample SAMEA3504099, study PRJEB24116) | mouse gut metagenome | biome: mouse gut; feature: mouse-associated habitat; material: faeces | place: Denmark | collected 2011
TATTCATGGGGACCCGACGGCGGAGTTCCCGTGATTGAAGATATCCCCGAAGAAGAACGCGAGCGCGCACAGGAACTGCATCAGGCTTTGGTTGAGGCAGCCGCGGAGAATGACGAGACTCTGATGGAGAAATTCTTCGACCAGGGTCATCTCAGCGAAGACGAAATGCGAGAAGGCATACGCAAGGGACTTATCGACCGCTCCATATTCCCGGTATTCTGCGTAAGCGCACTTCGTGATATGGGTGTCCGCCGCATGATGGAATTCCTCGGAAATGTTGTCCCGTTCGTCAGCGACATGCCAGCCCCTGTCGACACAGATGGAAATGAAGTGAAGCCGGACTCCGCAGGACCATTGAGCGTGTATATGTTCAAGACCACAGTCGAACCGCATATTGGTGAGGTAAGCTACTTCAAGGTAATGAGTGGAACATTGAAAGCAGGTGCGGATCTTGATAATATTACACGTGGTTCGAAAGAACGCTTTGCCCAGCTGTTCTGCGTCTGCGGACAGATCAAGACCCAGGTAGACGAACTCAAAGCCGGTGATATAGGTGCGACTGTCAAGCTGAAAGATGCACGAACAGGTAACACTCTGGACGAAAAAGGATGCAGCATAGCTTTTGACTTCATTAAATACCCTGCGCCTAAATACCAACGTGCCATACGTCCTGTGACTGAAAGTGATTCCGAAAAACTTTCAGCTATCCTCACCAGAATGCATGAAGAAGATCCCACATGGGAAGTAGTGCAATCGAAAGAGTTGAAGCAGACAATACTTTCCGGTCAGGGAGAATTCCATTTACGTACGCTTAAATGGCGTGTCGAGAACAACGATAAGTTGCCTATCGTATTTGAAGAACCTAAAATTCCATATCGCGAGACGATAACTAAAGCTGCTCGTGCTGATTACCGGCACAAGAAACAATCCGGTGGCGCCGGACAGTTTGGTGAGGTTCATCTTATAATCGAGCCATATTATGAGGGTATGCCCGCTCCCGACAGCTATAAATTCGGCAATCAGGAGTTCAAGATGAATGTGCGCGACACTCAGGAAATTCCTCTCGAATGGGGTGGTAAGCTTGTTGTTTGCAACTGTATTGTCGGCGGAGCGATTGATGCCCGTTTTATTCCGGCAATCGTAAAGGGCCTTATGGACCGCATCGAACAAGGACCGCTCACAGGATCATATGCCCGCGACGTGCGTGTGTGCATCTATGATGGAAAGATGCACCCGGTCGATTCAAATGAAATATCCTTCCGCCTGGCCGGACGAAATGCATTCAGTGAAGCGTTCCGAAATGCCAATCCCAAGATTCTTGAGCCCGTATATGATGTCGAGGTATTTGTTCCGGCCGATGTAATGGGCGACGTAATGAGCGATCTGCAGGGACGCAGGGCGATAATAATGGGTATGTCGAGCGAGAATGGCTTCGAGAAGATTTCGGCAAAAGTGCCATTGAAAGAAATGTCAAGTTATTCTACCGCTTTAAGTTCGATTACAGGTGGACGCTCATCATTTACGATGAAATTCGCCTCATACGAATTGTGCCCGTCGGATGTTCAGGAAAAATTACTCAAGGAGTATGCAGAGAAGCACGCAGATGAATAATATGATAGATTATAACAATAGTGGATTAGAAATCCGGACTGCTTCAGTCCGGATTTCTTGCAATTTAAGCATATGCATTCCGATTCAAGGACTAAAAACGATTGGAACAGACATATTCAATCTGTGCCAATCGTGCTTGTCTCCGATTTTGCTTTGTCTTGTTATGGATATTTTGTATTTTTGCAGTGTGTTAGGGCTTGGTGATTTATGCCCTATGCACTGAGAAATTATTTAAATTTCCAAAGATCGTAAATAAAAGCCATTATTCATTATAAATGAGTTCCAATAGACCTAAATATTCACGTCCGCAGCAGGGCACATCGGTAGTTTCAGTCGGCCATATCGATATTGACATGACACGCCAGACGCGAGATATAGATGCCGACTCCCTGCCTATTTTGCCAACCCGTAATCTGGTCCTTTTCCCCGGGGTCACAATTCCACTTACATTAGTAAGGGAAAGTTCCCTCATGTTGGCAAAAATGGCCGCCGAACGGCATATTCCTATTGGAATCGTATGCCAGAAAGATCCATCCATCGACAATCCCTCCTTATCGGATCTTTGCCGATATGGAGTGTGGGCTGAGGTCGCCAAAGTATTCGAACTTCCCGATGGAACACAGACTGCAGTTGTAATTGGCCGCGGTAAGATCAAGTTGCTTGGCGAGGCGTCCAGCACAAACGCTCAAAATAATGGCATATTGTATGCACAGGTTAAGCAGATCCGGGATAGAGTTCCATCCAAACCGGATAAGGAACTTGACGTCGCAGCAAGCCAAATTCGTCAGCTTTCGATCAATATAATCAGAAAAAGCCCCGATGCTCCCGATGAGATGGCAAACAACATCGAGGAGATTGAGGGATTGGAATTTCTTGTAAATTTCCTTTCGTCACATATGCCGCTACAGGCTGAGGTGAAGCAAGCACTTCTTGCCAAACACACACTTAAAACACGTGCGTTTGAATTGCTCGGAGCACTTCAGCAGCAGGAACAGCAAGTCGACCTCACACGTGATATTCTTGCAAGGACACGTAAGAATATGGATGAAAACCAGCGTACAGCTTTTTTGCAGCAACAACTCGAAGCTTTACGCGAGGAATTGTACGGCGATAATGATGAGCCTACCAATCTTGAAAAGCGAGCCAATGAACTTGGCCTACCTGAAGCCGTGCATACTTCGGTAATGAAGGAGATCGAGAAGCTAAAAAGAATGAATCCGCAAGTACCTGACTACAATGTAGGGCTGAACTATGTGGAGACAATCCTCGACCTTCCCTGGCATACATCGACTCCTGACGTCACCGACTTCAAGGAAGCGCAGGACACACTAAACCGTGACCATTACGGACTTGATAAGGTAAAGGATCGTATTCTTGAGCAGATTGCCGTATTGATGAATAATAAGGAAGGTAATGCACCGATCCTGTGCCTTGTAGGCCCTCCGGGGGTAGGGAAGACCTCACTGGGCCAGTCAGTCGCACATGCCTTGGGACGCAAATACCAGCGTGTTTCGCTTGGAGGACTACACGATGAAGCCGAGATACGCGGACATAGACGCACATATATCGGAGCTATGCCCGGACGTATAATAGACGCCATGCGCAAGGCAAAGACAGTAAATCCGGTGCTATTGCTCGATGAGGTAGATAAAATCGGGGCTGATTTTAAAGGTGATCCTTCAGCAGCATTGCTTGAGGTACTTGATCCTGAGCAGAACTGTCGTTTCCATGATAACTTCATCGACGTTGACTATGATTTGTCGAAAGTCTTGTTTATCGCGACTGCAAATACATTGCAGACGCTGTCTCAGCCTCTGCTCGACAGAATGGAGATAATAGACATCTCCGGATATCTTGTAGAGGAAAAGGTTGAGATTGCAAAGCGTCATATCATACCAAAGCTCATGAAAGAGCTTAATCTGTCGGAAGATGACATAATCCTTCCGGACGATACTATTGAAGCTATAGTTGTAAAATATACCTCTGAGAGTGGAGTACGACAACTCGAAAAGAAACTTGCAGCAGTAATGCGTAAGGTCATACTGAAGAAGATGAGCGGCCAGGAATATGCTACATTAGTTGCCACTAAGGACCTGAACGAATACCTTGGAGTAGAGATATACCGTAGGGATAAGTGCGAAGGCAATGAGGCAGTAGGCGTAGTCACCGGTCTGGCATGGACTTCGGTCGGAGGAGAGATCCTGTTTATAGAGTCTTCAGTATCTAAAGGATCTGACGATAAACTGACACTTACAGGCAATCTTGGAAACGTGATGAAGGAGTCGGCAATCATTGCCAAACAATATATCCGGTCCCATGCCTCAGAACTTGGTATAGAACCTGAAAAATTAGATAAATATCAGCTTCACGTACATGTTCCAGAAGGCGCTATCCCTAAGGACGGACCATCTGCAGGCATTACAATGGCAACGTCTATGGTGTCGGCCTACACCGGAAAGGCTGTACATCCCAATATGGCGATGACCGGCGAGATAACGCTGCGCGGTAAGGTACTTCCAGTTGGAGGTATTAAGGAAAAGATCCTTGCGGCAAAGCGTGCAGGCGTTACAGATATTGTGCTTTCCAGTGCCAACAGAAAGGATGTCGAGGGCGAGATCAATGAGATATATCGTTCAGGCCTCAATTTCCATTACATAGATGATGCAATGGAAGCCTTTCGCATTATGTTTGACTGATAACCACTGCTTACTCTCTCTTTAAAAACATATATATGTCTTCTTTTGTACATCTCCATGTCCATACGCAATACTCGTTGCTCGACGGACAGGCCTCAATTCCCGCACTTGTCGACAAGGCTATAGCCGACGGTATGCCTGGCATTGCTATTACCGATCATGGCAATATGTTCGGTGTCAAGGAGTTTTTTAACTATGTAAAGAAAAAGAATAGTAAACTCGAGACACCGTTCAAACCCATTTTCGGCTGCGAAATGTATGTTGCCGCATCTGATTTGCATGAACATATAGACAAGAGAGACACTGGCCGGCATCTTGTAGTCCTTGCAAAAAACAAGACCGGATACAAGAATCTCATAAAGATAGTGTCGCAGGCATGGACCGAAGGATTCTATATGCATCCGCGAACAGACAAGAAGCAGTTGGCCGCCCATAGCGAGGGGCTGATCGTATGCTCGGCATGCCTCGGCGGTGAGATTCCACGCCTTATTATTCGCGGAGAAATAGAGGAAGCCGAGAAGCAGATGCTCTGGTACAAAGAAGTGTTTGGCGATGATTATTATGTCGAGATACAGCGACATAAGGCCGATACCCCCCGTGCCAACCATGAGACTTTTGAGATGCAACAGAAAGTCAATCCAGTGCTGATCGATCTTGCCAGAAAGCATGGTATAAAAATCATTGCATCTAATGATGTGCATTTTGTCAACCGTGAGGACGCCGAGGCTCATGACCGACTGATATGTCTTTCTACCGGCAAATACCTCAGCGATGAGAACCGCATGCTGTACACCAAGCAGGAGTGGATGAAAACGACTTCCGAGATGTACGATATTTTTGCGGATATACCGGAAGCTTTGAGCACAACGGTGGAGATACTCGAAAAGGTTGAGACATACACGATAGACCACGCTCCAATCATGCCTAACTACGAAATTCCAGCTGATTTTGGCACTGAGGAGGAATACAGGCAGAGATTGACCGAAAAGGATCTGTTCGACGAATTTACCCGAAATGAACATGGAGAAGTAGTTCTATCACAGGAGAAAGCGGAAGAAAAAATCAAGAAATTAGGCGGATATGAGAAGCTCTATCGTATAAAGTTCGAAGCTGATTATCTCAAGAAGCTTGCATATGAAGGTGCTAAACGCCGCTATGGAGATCCATTGCCTGCCGAAATAGATGAACGCATCAACTTCGAGCTGCACATAATGAAGACCATGGGTTTCCCCGGCTACTTCCTTATCGTGCAGGACTTCATACGCGCCGCGCGCGAGGAGCTCGACGTTTCGGTAGGACCCGGACGTGGCTCGGCCGCAGGTTCGGCCGTGGCATACTGTCTGGGCATCACGCAGATCGACCCCATTGCATACGATCTGCTGTTCGAGCGATTCCTGAACCCCGACCGTATCTCGCTGCCCGATATCGATATCGACTTCGACGACGACGGCCGCGCCGACGTGCTCCGTTACGTCAACGAAAAATACGGAGAGGAGAAGGTGGCACATATCATCACCTACGGCACCATGGCTGCCAAATCTGCCATCAAGGATGTGGCACGCATAGAGCAGCTTCCGCTGAGCGAGAGTGACCGTCTTGCCAAACTGATACCCAAACGTATGCCCACGGTCGACGGCAAGGAACTGAAACCGACCTTGGACAATTGCTACGAATATGTGCCCGAATTCAAGGCAGAGCTCAACAGCCACAACGACCTTATAGTGGAAACGCTCAAATTTGCACGCGCCCTTGAAGGCACCGTGCGCAACACCGGCGTACACGCATGTGGCGTAATAATCTGCCGTGACGATATCACCGACTGGGTACCGGTGAGCACAGCCGTGGACAAATCATCGGACTCCAAGGAGAAAATAATCGTCACCCAGTACGAAGGGCGCGTAATCGAAGAGACCGGTCTTATAAAGATGGACTTCCTGGGACTGAAGACACTGTCCATCATCAAGGAAGCCGTTGCCAATGTCAAGCGCACACGCGGCATAGATGTAGACATTGACCACGTGCCGATAGATGACCCCGCCACATACCAATTATACTGCGAAGGACGCACCGCCGGCACATTCCAGTTTGAGTCGGCAGGCATGCAGAAATACCTGCGCGAGCTACAGCCCTCAACATTCGAGGACCTCATAGCCATGAACGCCCTTTACCGCCCGGGACCTATGGACTATATACCCGACTTCATAGCCCGTAAGCACGGTCGCGCCCCTATAGAGTATGACATACCCGTGATGGAGAAATACCTGAAGGACACCTACGGTGTAACGGTGTATCAGGAACAGGTGATGTTACTTTCGCGTCTGCTCGCCAACTTCACACGCGGACAGAGCGACACGCTGCGCAAGGCAATGGGTAAGAAGCTTATCGAAAAAATGAACGAGCTGAAGACCCTGTTCCTTGAAGGCGGTCAGAAAAACGGACACGACCCGAAAGTACTCGACAAAATATGGGCCGACTGGGAAAAATTCGCATCGTACGCATTCAACAAGAGTCATGCCACATGCTACAGCTGGGTAGCGTTCCAGACGGCATATCTCAAAGCCAACTACCCTGCCGAATATATGGCTGCCGTGCTGTCGCGCAACAGTTCCGACATAGAGAAACTATCCAACTTCATAGACGAGTGCAAGAAGATGCACATACCGGTGAAAGGTCCGGACGTAAATGAAAGTTTCGCCGAATTCGGTGTCAACTCTCATGGCGACATCCGATTCGGTATCGCCGCGCTCAAGGGTATCGGCGAGAACGTTGCCACGGAAATACTCGCAGCCCGCAACGACGGCGGCCCGTTCACATCCATCTACGATTTTGTGGAGCGCGTCAACCCTTCGGCTATCAACCGCCGAATACTTGAGACATTGGCAATGGCAGGAGCATTTGACTGCTTCAAGGATACGATACAGCGTGAGGACTTCTTCGAACCGAATTCCAAAGGAGAGACATTCTCAGAATGCATATTGCGCTACGGTCAACTGTTCCAAGCCGACAAAATGAACAAAAGCATGTCGCTATTTGGCGACGACGATGCAGCAATGGCAACCGCCGGACGCCCGCCGATAGTCCCGGCATTGCGTTGGGTCGATGCCATCCGTCTGGAAAAGGAACGTGAAATAGTGGGCACATACCATTCTGCCAATCCGCTCGACCCCTTCTTTATGGAACTGCATTTCGGAACCATGCCACTCAAAACATACGCCGAACTCACCCCGACAGAGGGGATGGAGGTCACTCTTGGCGGCATGGTGCTCGACTTCACATCGCGCCCGGCACGCAACGGTGGCAATTTCGGCATACTCAAAATCCAGGATTACACCGGCGCCGCCGAGTTCATGCTTTTCGGTCAAGACTACATCGATTTCCACAACTATGGAGTGCCCGGCACACCTATATATATTAAGGGCACATTCGGCAGACGGTTCCAGAACTCCGACCTTCGCTTCAAAATCAACAGCATCCGTCTGCTCAACGACATCAAAGGTCAGTTGGTGAGCGGAATCACCATACACGTCGCAGCCGACAAACTCAATGAAGCCCTGCACGGAGTGCTCGTGGAGCACGCCCGCTCCACCACCACAGATATGGGCAATCTGCGATTCAGAGTCACCGACCCTGCCACAAGCCGTTCGGTGACACTCGACACCGCCGTACGCATACCGGTCAACAAAGACCTTGTGGAAAAACTTGAGAATCTCGAAGTGGAATTCAGTATCGAGCGCACATGACACAATTCAACTCATTCTACGACGCGCTCAACGCCACCGAATTGTACGAATTTTGCCACAAATACGGTACGATACGGCAATTTGACAAAGGCGAATTTTTCGCACACGAAGGCGAACGATGCAGGTACATAGGCATCGTGACCAAAGGATATTTCAAGTATGCGCTGCATTCATCCGACGGACACGAAGCCATTACCGGATTCGCGCTAATAAATGAATTTGTGGTACACTACATATCGGCAACAACCGAAACACCCTGCCCCACATCCATTGTTGCCGGATGCCGCACGGAAGCGATTATCGTCCCGGTTAAAACATTCAATGACGTATATCTAAAACGAATCAACCCGGGAGACGCCTGTGAATTCGCTATCACGTTGTTCAAATCTTGCTATGACCGATACCTCACTCTCTACAGATTGACTCCTAAAGAAAGATATGCCGAACTCATACGCAATGGCAACAATATAATCAAAACAGTCCCCCTGAAAGAGCTTGCATCGTACCTCATGATTACGCCGCAATATCTCAGCCGCATACGGCGCGAGCTTAATGAAGAATCACGCAGAAACCACGATTTTAACCTTAATTAACCATCGGAGGGGGTAATTTACCTTAGAAACTAAATTCTGAAAATAGTTTCATCTTCGTTCGACCGCCAATCTATTATTTTGCATAACGTAAAGTAATATAGTGTTTCATCAGTGGTTGATACGAATTCATGAACAAAGCCATCTCATTATTAGCATTCCTTGCAGTATTGCCATGCGCCATAACTCAAGCCATCACTCCCGACGACAATGTAGTGATATCGCGAGGGGAGGAATCATATACCTTTGTTGTTACAGACAAAGGCACTGTCGTCAAGAACACGGTAACTCACGAATTTGAAGCCACCCGCAGGGCAGAAACCGTTGTGTCCCGGATATTTTACTCCGACAATATAACCCTCGACAAAGCATCCGGCAAAGGGAAACCTGAATACCGCAATGCATCAGCCGAGGGCATATTCCACGACGACAGCCGAATATGTATCTTCAGCATACCGCTCGATGCTAAAGGTAAGAAAACGCGCACCGAATTCCGACGCACATTCACAGACCCAGTTTTCTTTTCCAAGATTCCGTTATCCAATCATTACCCTACCCTACATAAGACAATCACCGTAAGCATACCACCGGAGCTAAACCGCATAAAACTCACCGAATTCAATCTACCGGACAATATCACACGCTCGGACAATACCCTGCCTGACGGCAACCGCATCATAACGTACACCATCACCGACTTGGACGCTTCGAAGGATGAGACTGCACGACCGTCGGCCATGCTATCCGAGCCATACGTGATAGTCGGCGGATGGTTCTCCGACACTGCCCATCTGTATGAATGGGAGCGCGAGATAAGCAACGTGGACACCTCCGTGGCTGATATTGACAATCTGATAAGCCATATCACCTCGGCACAAACCGACAGCGGGCGCATAGCCGACACATTCGCCTGGGTACAGTCAAACATCCGGTATGTCGCCTACGAGGAAGGTGATGCCGGTCAACGTCCGGATACTCCGGCGCCTCATACGGACTGCTGATTCCGGTAAAATCAAAAATCTTACCTTCCCTAGCCGCCTTATAAAGCCCCTTGACGTCCCGTTTCTCACATTCTTCAAGCGGAGTGGCAACATAAACTTCTATAAAATTATCGCCAATAATCTCTTTCGCTTTTCTCCTGTCTTTGCGGTACGGGGAAATGAACGCCGTCAGCACAATCAGTCCGGCATCGTTCATCAGCTTGGACACTTCCGCAATCCTTCTAATATTTTCTATCCTGTCTTTCTCCCCGAACCCAAGGTTTTTGTTCAGTCCCATACGCACGTTATCGCCGTCTAGTATCATGGTATGCTTCCCCATGGAAAACAGCTTCTTTTCCAGCGCATTGGCAACGGTCGACTTACCGGAGCCGGACAGGCCCGTCATCCAGATTGTCAGCGCTTTCTGGTTCATCTGCCCTTCCCGCAGTTCTTTCGTAATGTCCATATCGTGCCATGTAAGGTTGTTGTCCCGGTTCATTTCATGCACAACCACCCCGCATGCGGAAGTCATATTTGTAATTCTGTCAATTAAAATCATGGAACCTAAGTCTTTATTGTCCTTAAATTCATCAAATACAATTTTGCTCCCAACGGAAATCTCACAAAAAGCAATTTCATTTTTCGTAATGGATTCCGCCTGTACATGCGCGCCTGTGTTGACGTCAATTTTATACTTGATCTTCATTACCGTTGCCGGAACCTGAGACGTCCCGATTTTCAAAAGAAAATTCTTTCCCGCCACTAATTGGTTGTCGTCCATCCAAAGTATCGATGCGGCAAATACGGAACCCGACTTTAACGTATAATTTTTTACAAGCGCGCATCCCCTTGAGACATCAATTTCCGTGTCAAGCGAAATCGTCACGCCATATCCTTTTTTGCTTCGCTCTACTTTTTTATCCCCCTGAAGAATCGAAGCCACTTTCGCCGTCTCCCCGCTCGGGCATACCGTCACTGTGTCACCCACTGCAATCTCACCGGAAGCAATCTGCCCTTGAAAGCCGCGGAACGTATGATCCGGACGGCAGACGCGCTGTACCGGCATGGAAAAGTTTTTATTGCCGCCTTCTTCCGATATGTCGACACGTTCTAAATAATTAAGCAGCGATATGCCATGGTACCACGGCATACGGTTTGACTTTGTCGTAATATTGTCCCCTGCCGTCGCCGACAATGGAATCATTTGCAGGCTCTCATAGTGAAACTCCGCCATCAGAATCTTAATGTCCTTCTCAATTTCACAGAACCGTTCCTGACTGTAATTTACCAAATCCATTTTATTGACTGCAAACACAAAATGCTTAATGCCCATCAGATGGCAGATCCTTGCATGACGTTTGGTCTGAATTAAAACGCCTTGGCTTGCATCCACTAAAATAACGCTTAAAGAAGCAAACGACGCGCCGACTGCCATATTTCTGGTATATTCTTCATGCCCCGGCGTATCGGCAACAATAAAACTCCTGTGTTCCGTTGTAAAGTACCGGTAGGCAACGTCTATTGTAATGCCCTGTTCACGCTCCGCCATAAGCCCGTCCAAAAGAAGGGAATAATCAATCTCCCCTCCGGCAGAACCCACCTTTGAATCTAATGCCAAAGCTTTCTCCTGATCCGCAAAAAGCAGTTTCGCATCATAGAGCATATGCCCAATCAAAGTGGATTTCCCGTCATCTACGCTCCCGCAGGTAATAAATTTCAATAAATCATTCTTCATATTAGAAATACCCCTCACGTTTTCTTTTTTCCATACTAGAAGCTCCGCCGTCGGAGTCGATGACACGGCTTGTCCGCTCAGATTCCACTGAAGCTAACGTCTCATTGATAATCTCATCTAAAGTCGCCGCCTCCGATAAAACGCCGCCCGTCAAAGGATAACAGCCAAGCGTGCGGAAACGCACCATTTTCATCTCCGGCGTTTCCCCCGGCTCTAACTTCATGCGGTCATCGTCTACCATTATAATATTGCCATTCCGAACCACAACCGGACGCTCTTTTGCAAAATAAAGAGACACGATCGGGATATTTTCCCGCTTAATATACTGCCAAATATCCTTTTCCGTCCAGTTCGAAAGCGGGAATACACGGATGCTTTCGCCCTGATTGATTTTCGTATTGAACAGTTTCCACATTTCCGGCCTTTGGTTCTTTGGATCCCACGCGTGGTTCGAATCCCGAAAAGAAAAAATACGCTCTTTGGCGCGAGACTTCTCCTCATCACGCCGCCCGCCGCCAAACGCCGCCGTAAACCCGTATTTGTCCAGCGCCTGCTTTAATGCCTGTGTCTTCATTATATCCGTATAGGCGGAACCATGCTCGAACGGATTGATTCCCTGCGCCGCGCCGTCTTGGTTGATGTATTCTAACATCTCAATCTTCAGATCGTCCGCCATTTTATCACGGAATTTTATCATCTCTTTAAACTTCCATGTCGTATTGACATGTAAAAATGGAAAGGGCGGTTTTTCAGGATAAAATGCCTTCAACGCCAAATGCAGCATAACCGAAGAATCTTTGCCTATCGAATACAGCATCACCGGCTTTTCGCATTCCGCCGCCACTTCCCGCATAATATAAATGGCTTCTGCTTCTAATTCGTCTAAATGATCCATACATAACTCCTTTTATTTTATTTCTATTTGTTTATTGTTGCCTATTTCTTCTCTTTTGTTTCATTCAGACGTCTTTTTTGCTTCCTGCTTCATTTTAAAAGAAGAAGATGAAAGACACATTAAAAGAGAAGATTATCAGATCTTTCCTGACGGAAGGTAAAGCGTAAACACGCTTCCTTTTTCCGGTTCACTTTCCACTTCAATCCTGCCGTCATGTTTTTCCGCTATTTTCTTTGAAAGGGACAGCCCAAGGCCAAACCCTTCGGCATTTCTCGATTTATCGCATTTATAAAACCTCTGGAAAATCCGCTTTTGATTTTCTTTCTCAATTCCTATGCCATAATCCCTCACTTCCACGAATGCTTCGCCGCGGACTTCTCCGGTCCTTACGTCAATCCTGCCGTTTACCCTGCTGAATTTCGCCGCATTCGTCAAAAGATTCTGTATGACAATCGCAATTAACCCAATATCTCCTGTCGAAAACGCTTCGTTTAACTCCAACCGCACAGATACCCCGTTTTTTAATTTTTCCTGCTGTTCTTCACAAACAGACTGCACAATTTCCACAAGATCAAGCGTCTCCTCCTGTATTTGCATCCTGCCCTGCTCTAATCTGGACAAATGCAGAAGCTGAATAATCAGACGGTCAATTTTCTTCGACTGCCGGAACACCACGTCTAAAATCTCGCCATACTCCTCTGCGCCGATTTTTCTCGCCTCCGCATACTGGCACTGCGCCAAAATAACGGCGATCGGCGTCCGAAGTTCATGGGCTACGTCCGAGGCAAACTGTTCCTGCTGTTTGAAGTTCTGTTCAATTTGGTCTAACATACGGTTGTTCGCCTGCGCCAACACTTCCACTTCCTGAAACTTATAGTTTCCCTTCATTCTCTTTGTAATGTCAAGGCTTGTCCCAATGCTTTCCGCCGTCCGGCACATATCCTCAAGCTCCTTTGAAATGCGTCTGGAATAAAACAGGCCCCACGCAAGGACAATCAGCAGCACGCCCAGAATATTGAGATATGACGCCATTGTAATTGTTTCATAGTGACTGTCCGCATCCGACTTTTTTAATACTCCCCGTAAAAACAGCCTTTCTTCCTTGGTTCCCCTGACCTTAGTGTCCCTGACATAATATCTTTCACTGCCGCAGTCAACCGAAACCGTGAGCCGTTCCGGAACCTTTACGTCCCGGAGCGAACCTTCCTCATCCTTTGGATATTCTCCTGCCGCAACCGATCCGTCTTTTCTGACAATCAAAAATATGCTGTCCTGCTGATACCAAAATTCATCTTCGATATTTAGTTTTCCATCTTTAATATAAACATAATCCGTCATTTTATTGACGTCTTGGCGGAGATCATTCTTGATATCATATTCTATCGCAGCCGCTGACAAATAATGTACCGTAAACAACATAATCATCATCATCGCCATAATAACGACAATCGGCCAAAGCAAAATATAACGGCTGATTGATATCGGCTTTACGCCTCTCCCTTTAATACATATCCCACCCCTCTAATGGTCTGTATCATCTTAAATTCAAACCCATCATCAATCTTTTTCCGCAGATAACGGATATAGACGTCTACAAGGTTCGAGCTTACGTCGCGGTCAAACGCCCAGATATTCGCTTCTATCTGTTCTCTGGTCACAACGATATTTTGATTGCGTATCAGATACAAAAGTACGGAATATTCCTTCGGTGAAAGCTCGATCTGCCTTTCTCCCCTTTTGACAGAACAGGCATTACAGTCTACTACAAGGTCGCCACAGTTATATATATTTTCATGGACGTCTACTTTTTTGCGGATAATCATACGGATTCTCGCCAAAAGCTCTTTGAACTCAAATGGCTTCACCATATAATCATCCGCGCCTAAATCCAGTCCCCGTACAATATCATTGACATCGCTTTTTGCGCTTAAAAACAGAATCGGAGTCGTAATCCCTTTGCTTCTTACTTCTTTTAGGACGGTAAATCCGTCTTTTCCTGGGATCATAATGTCTAAAATCACACCGTCATACTCTGCCATGCACAGATAGTCAAATGCGCTCTCCCCGTCATAGCAGCTATCTACAATATAACCTTCTGATTCCAGTTCTTTTACAATAATCCGATTCAGATCTTTTTCATCTTCCACTACCAGTATACGCATGATTTCCTCCAAAAAGCGTCCAATTTATCCTTTTATTCCCATTTTATCACAAAAAGATTAAAAACAGATTAAAAAATTCACTTTTCCGATACTATCATCATCGTCCGGTAGCCAAGATCCCGCAATTTCCGCTGAAGCTTTAGCGCTTCATCTAAGGTGTCCACTTTTCCCGCCACAACGCGGATCATGCCGTCATCTTTATGGACAAAACTTTCAAAGCCCTGCTCTACAAGCTGCTCTGCCAGAAAATTCGCCGTCGTTCCATATTTAAACCGCCCGACTTCTACGCCAAACGCAAAGTCGTCCATGTCGTCATCATCGTCATCCCAATTTTCTTCCCAGTCTTCTTCCTCCCAGTCCTCCGTCACGCGGCCGTCCATTTCCATCTGCCTTGCCGCGGCTTTCTGCCCAGCCGGCGCGGCCCGCTCTATCCCCATCGCAATCGCTCCGGCGATTTCGTTAAAATTATTGTCAAATATTTCGTTATCCCCATCGTGGTTGATAAATCCCGTTTCAATCAAAACTGCCGGCATTTGGGTACGGCGGAGCACTGCAAGCCCTGTCCTCTCCTCTATGCCCAGATTTTGAAATCCAGTCTTTTCCAGTTCCTCATTGATGGATTCCGCTAACCGCCTTGCGCGTTCATCGTCGCCGCCATAGATAAGCGTCTGGATTCCATTGTAAGTATTGTCATTTTCCGCCCAGTTTCTGTGAAAAGAAATGAAATAGTCTGCGCCTGCTTCATTTGCAATCTGCGCTTTCTCATAGGGAGGCTGGTAAATATCCGACGTCCGCGTATATAACACGTCATATCCCTGCTGTTCTAAAATTTTCCCCACTGCCAGCGCCAAACGCAGGTTATCGTCTTTTTCCTTTCTGCCCTCATACATGGCGCCATTGTCAAAACCGCCGTGGCCGGCGTCTATTACAATCATTGCCAAAGCCTTTGCTCCTACATTTATTTTCTCATTAGTCTATGCGGGTTTTCAAAAAAGGTGAAACTCAAATCTTTTAATCTGCCAGCTTGAATTTCGTCATCTCCTGTTCCATTTCTTCCGAAACTGCGGAAAGGTCGTCAATACGCCCCGCCACAAACCGGATTCCTTTCGTCTCCTCCTCTAACGCTTCCGCCACTTTTACCGTCAATTCTTCTGTATTCCCTGAAATATCCCGTATCCGCTCAATCGCATGAACCACAGAGCGGTCGCATTTGTGCATTTCCACAACTAGTTCTTCCATTTCGCTGACGGAATCAAGCGTCTTTTCCGCTAACAATTTGAAATCCTCAAATGTCTCCTGAACCACCGAAACGACTTCGGACTGCCCTTCAATCCCTTCTTTCATAGATTGGATAGATGTGACCGCATCATTAATGTCACGGCACAATTCGGATATCATAGATTCAATGTCTTCTGTAGCCGCAGTGGAGTCAGCGGCAAGTTTCCCGATCGATTCCGCCACAACGGCAAAACCCTTGCCCATTTCCCCGGCACGCGCCGCTTCAATGGAAGCATTCAAAGCAAGAAGGGCAGTCTGGGAAGAAATGCCATTAATCGTATTGACAATGTTTGAAATCTTCTTGGAACGAGCTTCCAAACTCTGTATTTTTTGATGGGAGATAAGCATAGTCTCTGTCGTATCTTCATTTTGCATTCTCAATTTTCCGACGCTTTTTGACCCGCTCTCCCCAGATAATATGACATTTTGGGCGTCGTCTAAAAGCATACTGCTTTTTGCCTTCAGCTCCGAAAACATCACTTCAAGCTCCGTCGTCCGCATTACGACGCGTTCTACGTCTTGATTCTGCCCTACCGTCCCATCTGAAATTTCCCGCACTGCCATATGAATCGAATCTATTTCTTCTTCTATTTTTTTTAAATACCCGGAACTTTGCACCACTTCACTGGAAAATGTCGTAATTTTTGTCAGGATGCCCGACATTTTTTCTATCATTTTATTAAAACTTTTCGAAAGCTTCCCGATTTCATTCTGGCTGTTTTCGTCCGCCCGCATCGTAAAATCGCCGTCCGATGCATTGCCAATGACGGAGGTAATCGAAGCAATCGGCCTCGTCAGCCTGCGCGCTAAAAGCGTAATGACAAAAACTGCGGCTGCAATCGCGCATACCGCGGCCGCCACTGTAATAAAGATGATCCGGTACACCATCGCCATAGCAGACGATGCTTTTTGCACTGTCAGGACAGACCATGATCCAGACTCGCCTTTTAGGGGAACCGACGCATAACTTATGTAGTAAGAACGCCCCTCATTTTTGATTTTCCTGCATCCGCTTGCCCCATTCATCACTTCAGAAATCACGTTTTGGTAATCTTCCGACAGGTCAAAAGGTTTTTCTTCCGTTAGAATATTTCCGTCCGCATCTGTTACCGGCTCCCCGTTCCCATCTTTTTTGGATTCCGTCTTTGTCCGGGTTTTATAATTGTACAGCTCCTCAATCTGGAGGCTGTCCGGATGCGCGACAACAACGCCTTCCCCGTCAATGACAAAGGAACTCTCCTCTTTTTCTAAATTGGAACAATCTTCAATTATGCTTTGCAGATAATCCAGTTTCATGTCAGCGGCAAAAATCCCCGTCAGTTTTTCCTCCCAATACATAGGAAGAAAAATGGATGCGCAGGGCATTCCGGTATTCACGGAATAATAGGACTTGGAAATAAACGCTTTTTTATCTTCCATCATTTGAGTAAACCACCAGCGCGCGGAACGATCCGCCAATTCACCGGAAGACCGTCCCGTCTGCATACCGTCCGTTCCCTGTATATAGAGCAGTTCAAAATAGGGGTTACGCTTTACGCAGTCTTCCAATAACGGCGTTTGGATATCTGTCTGCATCGTTAAAATGCTTGGATTTACGGAAAGTTCTTCCGCAATTCCATATGCCCCGTCTAAGAACGTTGCAATTTCACTCGCCGCAAGACGGGTCTTATCCTGACTTTTATCAAACACTTCCTGTTCATAAGATTTTGTAAACACAACGACAATCAAAACGGACAGGCAGACTGCCAAAGCGCATACGATTGTAATAATCGGCAGCAATAACTGGTTTAAAATACTCTTTTTCTTCATGCCGCATCTCCTTTATTCAGGATCTTCTTAAGACTGGGCTTCCTGTGTTTTAATATTTAAAGAAAGTTCCTGTAATTGCGCCGCTTCCACTTCCCCCGGCGCTTCCGTCATCAGGCAGGAAGCGTCCTTCACTTTCGGGAAAGCAATCACGTCACGGATAGAATCCGTGCGCGCCAAGTGCATCACCATACGATCCAGCCCATATGCAAGGCCTGCATGGGGCGGAACGCCATAACGGAATGCATCGAGCAAAAAGCCAAACTGCTCATATGCGCTTTCTTTTGAAAAGCCAAGCGCCTGAAACATTTTTTCCTGTATGTCATTCTGATGGATACGGACGGAGCCGCCTCCAAGCTCTGTTCCATTTAGGACGATGTCGTAAGCTTCTGCGCGGACTGACGCAGGGTTTACATCGATCTTGTCCAAGTCTTCTTCTTTTGGCATAGTAAATGGGTGATGCATCGCCATATAACGGTTTTCTTCCTCAGACCATTCAAAAAGAGGGAAGTCGGTAATCCATAAAAAGTGAAACTTACTCTCATCTAAAAGACCGAGTTCTTTTGCCATCATCAGGCGAAGCGCGCCTAAAACATTCCAAACAATTTTATTCTTGTCTGCGGCAAACAAAAGTAAATCCCCTGCTTTTCCGTCCATTGCGGACACTAATCCGGACAGTTCGCTTTCCGTCATAAACTTTGCAAAAGAAGATTTATAACTTCCGTCTTCATTGATTACAAGGTATGCAAGCCCTTTCGCGCCGCATCCTTTTGCAAACTCGGCCAGTTTGTCAATTTTTTTCCTCGGCATTGCGCCGCATCCTTTGACATTAATCCCGCGGACAGAGCCGCCCTCGTTTAACGCCCCTGTAAATACGCCAAACCCACAGTCTTTTACGACCGTAGAAACGTCTGTAAGCTCCATTCCAAAACGCGTGTCCGGCTTATCCGATCCAAAACGATCCATGGCTTCCTGCCAAGGCATACGGGGGAATGGGAGCGTTAGTTCCACGCCAGCCGCTTCTTGAAACACATATTTTAAAAGGCGCTCATTCACGTCAATCACGTCGTCCATATCGACAAATGACAGTTCCATGTCCGCCTGCGTAAACTCTGGCTGGCGGTCAGCGCGTAAATCTTCATCACGGAAACATTTCGCAATCTGAAAATAACGGTCATAACCGGAACACATTAAAAGCTGTTTATACAACTGCGGCGATTGCGGCAGCGCATAAAATTTTCCGGCATGGATGCGGCTTGGAACGAGATAATCCCTTGCTCCTTCCGGCGTGGATTTACAAAGAATTGGCGTTTCTATTTCTAAAAACCCCTCTTTTGCCATAAATTCACGCATAAGATACGCCACTTTGCTCCGAAGCATCATATTTCTCTGCAAATCCGGCCTTCTCAAATCTAAATAACGGTATTTCAGACGAAGCTCGTCCTTCGTCTGGCTGTCTTCTTCAATCGGAAATGGCGGCGTTTCGGATTCCGAGAGAATGCGGATTTCTTTGGCAATCAGTTCAATATCCCCCGTTTTTAAATTCTCATTGACTGCCGCTTCCCGCTTTTGCGCTGTTCCCGTCACTGCAAGCACAAATTCATTCCGGATCGTTGCCGCTTTTGCAAAACCTCCGCTTCCTACGCTGTTTTCATCAAATACAATCTGAAGCAGGCCCGAACGGTCTCTTAAATCCACGAAAATCAGGGCGCCTAAGTTCCTCCTCCTTTGCGCCCAGCCCATCACTGTGACTGTTTCCCCGATATTTCCACTGGATACTTCCGCGCATCTATGTGTGCGTTTCAATCCCTGCATTGATTCTGACATTATGAGATCCTCCTATCACTTTTCTTAATTTCTCTGCTATTTGAACCGCTCTAACGTTTTTTATGTTTGGATTATTTATGGAAAAATTCTTCAAACGTTTCATAGCCTTCTGTTTTCAGTTTCTCTTTTTGGAACTTTTTATTTTTATTCATACGCGTAACAAGAACCTGCTCTCCAGCTTCCCTTGCTTTCTGCGCTTTTTCAATTACTTCACATAAACGGTCTGTTGGATAATTTTTTTCGACCAGATACGCTGTTTTTTTCGGCTGCGCCGGAAGTTTAAAGCCATGCTCCATCAACAATAGGATAATCCGTTCAAATCCAATGGAGAAGCCACAAGCCGGAGTGGCTGTCCCGGTAAAGTTCCCGATCATCTTATCATATCTTCCACCGCCCCCGCAGCTTGCGCCAAATTCCGGAATGGCAATCTCAAAAATCGTCCCGGTATAATATCCCATGCCGCGCGCCAATGACGGGTCGAATACCATCTGAAAATCAGCGCTTTTGGTCTGCTCTACGCTTTTTATGATTTCCAGTAAGTTATCTATTAAGCCCTCTGGCAAAAACTCTCCTAACTGATCCGCTAACGCCCCAAGCGCTTTGGCATAATCCGTTTCTCCACAGGCTTTTTGAAACAAATCAAGATACTTCCTAACCGATTCTTCCGAAAATCCTTCCCGCTCCAACTCTTTAGCAACGCCGTCCAATCCGATTTTGTCCATTTTGTCCAATATAATAAAGACGGTATCTAAGGATTCCTCCGGAAATCCGCTGTACTTCGCCATAGCTTTTAATATGCCGCGTTCATTAATCCGAATTTCAAATCCGTGAAAGCCCAGCTTCCCAAGCGTTGTCGTCGTCGCCAATATCAGCTCAATTTCCGCTAATTGCGACGGTTCTCCCAAAATATCTATGTCGCACTGGGTAAACTGGCGGTATCTCCCACGCTGTGGGCGGTCTGCCCGCCAAACGCTTCCGATTTGCAGCGCTTTAAAAGGAGACGGCAGGCTGTTTGCGTTGTTTGCATAAAAACGCGCAAGCGGAAGCGTTAAATCATAACGCATCCCCATATCCACTAAATCCTGCTCGCTTTTTGCACTGTCGAGCTTTAATTTTTCTCCCCTTTTTAAAACTTTAAAAATCAGTTTTTCGTTTTCACCGCCCTGCCTGCTGCTTAGGTTTGCAATCGCTTCCATGCAGGGGGTTTCTATCGGCGTAAAGCCAAAACTGCGGTATGTGTCTTTGATTACGCCAATGACATAATCCCGAATCTGCATTTCCTCCGGTAAAATATCTTTCATTCCGGTGACGGGTTTCTTTACTAATGCCATGTAATTTCCTCCAATTTTGTTCTGTTTGTCCTGTTCTTAACCGCCAAACAGTTGTCTTTTTCTCTCTATCATCTCGTCGATTCTCCCAATATACTGGGTAACGTCTTTTACGTTTTCACATCTTTTTACGCTGCCGTCGGGATAGACGCGTTTTGAAATGCTGCCTGCTCCGCAGGCTATGACGGTCTGTTTCTCCTCCATTGCCAAAACATTATATATCCCTTCTTTCCCCTCTGTGGCGTAACCGACATTCTCAAAATTGCCCGCCATGTTTTTCTGCCGGTAGAGATAGTACGGCTCCATGCCCATTTGCTTTGCATAATCCGCGGTAACCGCAATCGTCTCTTGTGTGTTTTCAAATGTCAGATCCTGATATTCTTCCCGAAACATACTAAGCTTTGCCGCGCGTTTTAACGCAAGGGAATGGACTGTCAAATTGTCCGGATGCAAAGCGGCAATCTTTTGCATGGTATGTGTAACGTCAAAAAGCGTCTCATTTGGCAATCCTGCAATCAAATCCATATTGATATTGTCAAACCCAAGGCTCCTTGCCAAATAAAACTGTTCTTCCGTCTGTTTTGCCGTATGATGCCTGCCAATGATCTTTAGCGTATCTTCTTTCATCGTCTGCGGGTTTATCGAAATCCTCGTCACGCCTTCTTCCTTTAACGCCAATAATTTCTCCCTTGTAATACTGTCCGGCCTTCCCGCCTCAACAGTAAATTCCAGACAATGCGACATGTCAAAATGCTCAAAAACCCTTGATACAAGCCGTTTTAGCTGCGCCGCCCCAAGCGACGTGGGCGTTCCTCCGCCAATATACACGGCGTTTAAATGTTTTCCCTTAAAATAGCCTGCCGCAAACAATATCTCCCTGCTAAGCGCATCCAAATACTCATCTATCCGGCTTTCCCACGCCGAAAGAGGATACGAGGTAAAAGAGCAGTACAAACATGCGCTTGGGCAGAACGGAATCCCTATATACAGGCTGTAGCCCGTTTCATAATCCAGTTTGCTTAATAGGGAAAATTCCCGTTTCGCCACATCAATGCTTAACTTTATTTTTTCATCTGACACAAAGTGCGTCTCTTTCATATAACGCCAGATCTGCGCTTCGTCTTTTCCTTCTTCCAAAAAACCCATCGGAATTTTAACCGGACGGATTCCCGTTAAAGTCCCCCATGGAAGCGTTTTTTTCGAATAGTTTGATAAAATCTCATAATACGCCCGCTTCAAACGGTTTTTCGTTTCTTTTCTATCTGAAAAATCCGTTTCCACCGAAAGTTTATGTTTTGGCGTATCTTCTTGCGGCTCCTTAAGCCATACTTCAAACCTATCCTGCAGGTAATTCGTAACAATACGAAACGATATTGCCTCTTTGTCCGCCTTTTCCCCCACGCTGACGGTTACCTCCTCCGCCGGAAAAAACGCTTTCACTAAAGAGTAAATATCGTATTCAAAATCTGCCCTGTTCAGTTTTACCGCAATCATCTTATACTCTCCTAAAGAAACGGGTTGTGCTGCCGTTCCCACCCTATCGTAGTCGTATCGTTATGCCCTGTATAAACTTTCGTCTGTCCTGCAAGCGGCATCAATTTCTCATGAATGGAATGCAATAGCTCCAACGCGCTGCCTTCCGGAAAATCCGTCCTTCCAACCGACTCAAAAAACAGCGTATCGCCTGCAAACAAAGCCTGCTCTTTTTCAATATAATAACAGCATCCGCCTTTCGTATGCCCCGGCGTATGAATTACCTGAACCGAAAAACCCGCCAAATCCAAGCAATCGCCGTCTTTTACATAAATATCCGCATGGTAGACGGCGCCCGTCTCCCCAATCATGCCGCAAAGATTAATTTCAGGCGTTTCAAGCGTCTTTTTCTCCCGCTCATGCGCATAAATGGGAATCCCAAATGCCTCCGCAATGTCCCCCGCGGCAGCCGCATGGTCAAAATGCCCATGCGTCAAAAGCACAGCGACAGGCGTAAGCCCCTGCTCTTTGATTTTTGCAGCCAAAGCTTCTGCGGCGTCTCCCGGATCTACCACAAACATCTCCTTTGTCTCCTCATTGACCGCGAAATAACAATTCGTCATTACCGGCCCTACTGTATATTGTTCTACACGAAGTCCTGCCATCTCTATTCTCCCTTATCAGCCTGTCGTCCGCTCAATGTCTATGACGCTTTCCACCTGCCGTATTTTGTCAATCAGTTTTGTAAGCTCCTCCCGTCCTTTGACGCAAAATGAAATTTCAATCGTTGCAACATCCTGTTTATTCGTCTTTGAATGAATCCCGCTGATGTCTATGGAACGCTCTGTAAATATCTTTGTTATGTCCACCAAAAGCCCTGTACGGTTATTTCCATATATCTTAAGCCCCGCCATATACAGACCGCTCTCGCCTTCCTCTGCGCCTTTCTGCCATTCCGCATCGATTAAACGCTCTCTTTCCGTCTCGGAAAGGCACATCATATTAACGCAGTCTGTACGGTGAATGGAAACGCCCCTTCCCCGTGTCACATAACCTACAATCTCATCGCCGGGAACCGGACTGCAGCACTTCGAAAAATGAACCGCCACATCATAGATCCCCTTTACGATAATGCCGCTCCTTAAACATTCCCGCTCTGCTTTTTCATGCCCCTGCGCAGACACCGTATTTAAAATATCCTGATCCGTAAGCTCTGCCGCATGATCCTTTTTGTATTCTTCATACATACGGTTGACAATCTGGCTTTCCTTGATTCCGCCGTGGCCTACTGTCGCCATCGCGGAATCCCAGTCAGAAAACCCGTATTTCCTTAGAATTTTTTCCTGATACTCTGGTTTATTTATATCAGACAACTGAATGCCCTTTGCCTTACAGCACAAAGCCATCAGTTCCTTGCCCTTTAAAATATTCCCTTCCTTAAATTCACTGCGGAACCACTGGTTAATCTTCGTCTTCGCCTGTGTGCTCTTTACAATATTTAACCAGTCGCGGCTTGGCCCCTTTGAATTTTGGGAAGTAATCACTTCTATCCTGTCGCCGTTTTGAATGACATAATCGATCGTCACAAGCCGTCCATTGACCTTTGCGCCTATCATTTTATTCCCGACCGCTGAATGGATGCTGTATGCAAAATCAATCGGCGTCGAGCCCGCTGGAAGCGTTTTCACATCTCCAAGCGGCGTAAAACAATAGACCGTATCGGAAAACAAATCCAAATCGCTTTTCAACAGCGTCAAAAACTCGCGGTTATCCGACATATCCCGCTGCCATTCTAAAATTTCCCTCAGCCAGCTTAACTTTTCTTCTTCCTGTGTCGCGCCGCTCATTCCCGTCTTGCCTTCTTTGTATTTCCAATGCGCGGCAATTCCGTATTCCGCCGTCCTGTGCATTTCATAGGTGCGGATCTGAATCTCAAACGGCTGCCCCGCCGGCCCGATTAAAGAAGTGTGAAGCGACTGGTACATATTTGGTTTCGGCATTGCAATGTAATCTTTAAACCGTCCCGGAATCGGGCGGTACATTTCATGGATAATGCCAAGCGCGGCATAACAGTCTTTAAGGCTGGTCACAATAATGCGGATCGCAAATAAGTCAAAAATCTGGTCTAACGTTTTATCCTGATTGACCATTTTTTTGTATATGCTGAAAAAATGCTTTGCCCTTCCATACACGTCCGCCTGTATGCCCGCATCTTTCATCTGCTCTTTGACGTCTCCCACAAGCGTGCGCACATACTTGTCACGCACATGCTTCTTTAACGCCACCTTCTGCACCAAATCATAATACGCTTCCGGCTCTAAATATTTCAAAGATAAATCGTCCAGCTCAATCTTCACTTTGGAAATGCCAAGGCGATGGGCAATCGGCGCATAGATGTCCATAGTCTCCCTTGCCTTTTCCTTTTGTTTCTCCGGCCGCATATATTTTAACGTCCGCATATTATGAAGCCGATCCGCAAGTTTAATTAAAATGACGCGGATATCTTTTGCCATTGCAAGGAACATTTTCCGTAAATTCTCCGCCTGTATCTCAAGCTTATCCGCATCATAGGAAAACTGCCCCAATTTTGTCACGCCGTCCACCAACAGCGCCACTTCACCGCTAAACTCCGCCGCTATTTCTTCATTCGTCATTACCGTGTCTTCCACAACGTCATGTAAAAGCCCCGCCACAATCGTCTCTTTATCAAGCTCCAGCTCCGCTAAAATAATCGCGACGCAAAGCGGATGGATAATATACGGCTCACCGGATTTACGCGCCTGCCCTTTATGCGCCTCATCCGCAACATGATAGGCTTTCGCAATCATGGAAATATTTGCCGAAGGATGGTATTTCCTCACGCTTTCTATCAAATCAACGAATAATTTCTCCGGTTCCTCAAACTCCTGCGTGATAGGAATATTATGATCCACCCCCTGAAACTCTTTGACCATTTTTTCTAACTGCTCATTTGAAAACTCTGCCATGCCTTCACCGCCCACTCTACCCATCTTTTGGATTTACTGATATAATTAGCCAATATTATAAATAATTATGCACAAAAAAACAATATTAAAACAAACAAAATTCGCTTTATTTTATGCCTTTTTTTCAAACATTCAGCAAATATTCATACAAAAGCATCTCACAATTCCCCCGAATCTGCTTTCCTTTCCATTCAAATCCCAGTTTTTTTAACAAATTGCGGGAAGCCTTATTTTCCTCCTGAACAAAACAATTTACGCGGTCAAAACAGGATTCCATGCCTTTCGCGTATGCGAGCATCGCTTCACAGATTTCAAACGCATACCCCTGCCGCCTTTTTTTAGCGGCAATGGCATATCCCATCTCTAACAGACAGTCCTCTCCCAAAAAGAAATGCGAAAATCCGGCGCGTCCAATCAGCTCATCTGTAAATCTGTCGCGCGCAAGCCAAAAGCCATACCCAAAAAAACGGTACATTTGAGTAAGCTCCGTTTTTACATAACAGATTTCTTCTGTAAGGCTGCGAAGCGGCGGCAGATAGTCCGCCATGCCTGCCCCAGAATAAAGCATATATAATTCCGGCAGGTCAAACACGGTCATTTCCTCCAGATAACACCGTTTTGTTTCAATTACCCGCCATGGAATCCCATGCGCCCTCTGGTAAACCCTCTCTAAAAACCAAATGTCCACCCCTTCAAACCCTTCGCGCAGAAAATCCGACTGATAGAGCCCCTCATTAGGAAACAATGGGATTTTTAAGGCAAGCGCCGCCACATTCCCCTCTTTTGCCTCTGCAAGCGTCTCATCTCTTGCCGCAAGCGCCAATGCGCAGTCCGCTTCTATCCCTTCTGATTTGATAGACGAACAAAGCGGGCCGTCCCCAAACGCCGCTGACTGAACGCCATACGCCTTTGCCTCTTTTTTTAAACGGGCAAACCCGTCCAAAAGAACTCCTTCATGCTCAAATTCACTTTTCTTATAAATCAAATATTTCAATTTCATTTTTACGCTCCCTGTGTCCCATTTCCTTATATTTTATCACAATTTTGCAAAGAATAACAAAAAACGTTCCAAAGCATGGAACGCCCATTAGAAAACGTTTTCAAATTTTACCCGTTTTCCTCTTACTCAGTGATGATACAATGTCACCAAACAAAAGGAGGCCATATCTTATGAAAAAAACATGGAAACAAATTACTGCGCTCACGCTCGCATTCATTGCCCTGCTTTTTACGGCTGGATGCGGTTCCAATGACGATGACAAACTAAACGTACGAATCGCATACTTCCCGAATATCACGCATACACAGGCGCTTATCTTAAAAAATCAAGGCAAATTAGAAGAAGCTTGGAAAGACGCTTGCAATGTAAGCTGGACTTCTTTCAATGCCGGACCGGCGGAAATCGAAGCCATATTTGCAGGTGAAATTGATTTAGGCTATATCGGCCCTGTCCCCGCCATCAACGCCAACTTTAAATCCAGCGGGGACGTAAAAATTATCTCAAACGCCACAAACGCAGGCGCTGTCCTCTTGGCGCGCAAAGGCTCCGGCATCTCGTCTGCCAAAGATTTAGCCGGCAAAAAGGTCGCTGTCCCGCAGATTGGAAACACACAGCACTTATGCCTGTTAAGCTTATTATCTGAAAACGGATTAAAACCGGTTGACAAGGGCGGGGACGTAACCATCAGCGCAAGCTCAAACGCCGATATTTTAAACTTAATGGACAATGGAAGCGTAGATGCCGCTGTCGTCCCAGAGCCATGGGGGGCGACGATTGAGAAAAACGGGAACGCCGAAGTGGTTTTAGACTATGACGAACTCTTTTTAGAAGGCAATTACCCGACAGCCGTAGTCATTGCAAACGGGGACTTTATGGAAAAGCATCCAGAATATGTCAAAGACTTTTTGGCAATGCACGAAGAGGCCACATTATTCATCAATGAACATGCCAAAGAGGCGCAGGAAATCGTCAACAGTGAGATTAAAGGCGTAACCGGAAAATCCATAGATACGGACATCTTAGAGAGCGCATTTTCCCGCATGACGGCCGACACAACCCTTCACACCAACGCCATTATGACATTTGCCAACATCAGCAAAGAAGAAGGGTTTATCAGTTCTGTACCGGAGGAAAGAAATGTATTTAACACTGAATTTAATCAATAAATCTTTTACAAACACCAAAAAAGAAACGTTAAAAGACATCTCCCTTACTGTGGAAAAGGGCGAGTTTATCTGTATTGTCGGACCGTCTGGCTGTGGGAAATCCACCCTGTTAAACCTTGTCGCGGGGCTTGATAAACCGACTTCGGGCAGCATTACGTTAGACGGCGCCGCTGTCAAAGGCCCGGGCGCAGACCGCGTCGTTATGTTTCAGGAAGCCGCTCTTTATCCATGGCTGACTGTGTTAGAAAACGTTATGTTTGGCTTAGAAGCCGCAGGCCATACGAAAGCAAAACAAAAAGAAATTGCAGAAGCCTATTTAAAAACGGTGCGGCTCTATCATTACAAAGATTATAAAATCCATGAAATTTCCGGCGGCATGAAACAGCGCGCCGCCCTCGCAAGGGCGCTTGCTTTAGACAGCAAACTCTTATTAATGGACGAGCCGTTTTCCGCGTTAGACAAGCAGACGATCCACATTCTGCGCGCGGAATTGGAAAGCATTTGGGAAAAAAACAGAAAAACGATTTTATATGTGACGCACAGCGTGGAAGAAGCCGTCTATTTCGCGGACCGCGTCGTCGTAATGGCAGAAAATCCGGGACGGATCAAAAAAATCGTACCGATCCCATTTCAGCGCCCCCGCGACATCGAAGATCCGGATTTTGTCACGCTGCGGAAGGAAATTCTCTCCCAAGTGCAGTTAAGCGCAAAACAATCCGCGGCGGAAGAATTTGACAAAGAGGAGGTCTTTTAAACATGAAACTAAAGAAACTGGCTGGAAATCTTTTCTTTTTCCTCGGGCTAATTCTCCTCTGGCAGCTTTTTTACACTGCCGCCTGTGACTGGCTGAAACTGATAAAACCCTATGCCGCGCCCAACCCCTCCGGCGTGGTTAAATGCCTGATCTCCCTTACTTCAAACGGAACCCTGCTATCCGCCGTCACTAGCAGCTTACTGCGCGCCTTAAGCGGGTTTCTCATCGCCGTTCTAATCGGAATGATCCTTGGGGCGTTAATTATCCGCTTTTCCTATCTGGAACGCAACTTAAAGCCACTGATACTCGGCATACAGACCCTTCCTAGCATCTGCTGGGTCCCGTTTGCCATTCTCTGGTTCGGATTGACGGAAAGCGCAATCGTTTTCGTCATTGTAATGGGTTCCGCATTTGGAATCGCCCTCTCGATTGAAAGCGGAATTAAAAATATACCTCCCATCTATATTAAAGCCGCGCAGACCATGGGCGTAAAGCCTCTCGCCCTCTACCGCCGCGTCATCTTTCCCGCCGCCCTTCCCGCTTTTATTTCCGGCTTAAAACAAGGGTGGTCTTTCGCATGGCGCGCCTTAATGTCCGGTGAGGTGATGTCCGCTTCCGTCGGGCTTGGCTATACGCTTATGGTCGGACGCGACCTCGCGGACATTAATCAGGTGATGAGCGTTATGTTAATTATTATCTGTATCGGAATCCTCATTGATAAAGGGATCTTTTCCCTTTTAGAAAATCATATCCTAAGACAACGGGGGCTTCTGGAGCAGAAATAAAGAAAGGACGTCCTATGTCAATCAAAAAAATCGCCCAAATGGCCGGAGTTTCTCCGGCTACCGTTTCAAGGGCGCTCAATAATCCCGAGTACCAATGCAAAGATCCGGCTAAAACGGAGGCAATCCGGCAGGCAGCCCGCAAACTGGGCTATACCCCCAATTTAAACGCCCGAAACTTAAAACTGGGAATGCCCCAGTCCGGTGTATCAAAACCCTATGTCATTGATATCCTCTTAGCCCGTTACGACTCACTCGATAAAGACCCTTTCTTCTGCGAATTATTCCGCTGCATTGAGACAGAACTCCAAAAAATGAACTGCATTGTCGGCCAGATTTTAAATATCTCCGACGTCACCCGCAGCCAGCCATTAAAAAACCAAACACAGGCGGACGGACTTATGATTTTAGGAAAATGCCCTTTTGAACTTGCCGAATCCCTAATCCATCAGTTCCCCGGCGTAATCGCCATTGACCGCAACCCCATGGACTACAAAATGGACGAAGTCATCTGTAACGGTTCAAAAGCCGCCTACATGGCAATCGAATATCTTATCGGGCTTGGCCACACGAAAATCGCCTATATTGGAGACTGTAATATGGAAGCCCGCTACATGGGGTATTACGAATGTTTAACCGCCCACAGCCTTCCCCTTGCCTACGACTACATTATCCCAACCAACCAAACCCAAAGCGACGGCTACCGAGCCTTCCACACTCTGCGCGCCAACCCGAAACTCCCGACCGCAGTATTTTGCGCAAACGACATCACGGCAATCGGTTTTCTAAACGCCATGAAGGAAAGCAACGGCCGGAAACGAAAGCATATTTATGCCCCCGCCGTTATCTCCATTGACGATATACGGGAAGCGAGCAATATGTCCCCCCTCTTAACTACTGTACGGATTCCCAAAGAAGATATGGCGCATATGGCAATTTTAACGCTTATTGACCGCTTAAATAAAGGGCACCGCGAATATATCCGCTTAGAACTCCCCTGCCGCCTAATGATACGCGAAACCAGCTAAACCGCGCGTCCCGCCTGTCCCCCTATTTCCACACAAGCTTACGGCTTAGATATGTTTTTACTTTTCACTTTCAATATGCTATAATGCAGCCATACCATTAACAATATTAAAGGAGCCTGTTGCCATGAAAAAAGTTGGATATTTTTTCTTATGTTTCGTACCACTCATTGCCTCTGTCAGCCTGCAATTTATCGTCGCTATTCCCGTTATGGGATTTTGCATAATGCAAATCTGCTTTTTTGCGCTTCGTTCCGGCAGGCAGATGACTTTCACGGAGCTGCTCAGACGGTTTTCCATATCTTTTTCCGGCCAAAATTATGTCATGATGATTTCCATTCTGTTTGCAGTCTGTGGAATCCTGCTTTTTGGCTTTTGGTACGCCAAGCAATTCCATGGAAGCCTGCATATCCCGGCGGAAAGCTTCTCCAAGCCAGCATTAGTTCTTGGAATTATCTGCCTTGTCCCCGGATTACAGCTTCTCTCCTCCGTCCTGACGAATTTCTTCGCCTACTTATTTCCACAATGGATGGACTTTTATGTGGAACTGATGGATAGCGCAGGCTTTACAGGCCAGCCGTCTTTGCTTTTAATTCTATATGCCGTTATTTTAGGCCCGATTGAAGAAGAACTTACCTTTCGGGGCGTTATTCTTTCTTCCGCCAAAAAAGCCCTGCCATTCTGGGCCGCCAATTTCTTTCAGGCGCTTTTATTTGGCGTATTCCATATGAATTTCATACAGGGAATCTACGCATTTTTTATCGGGCTGTTTTTAGGATATATCTGCAAAAGGGGCGCTTCTATCTGGCTTTCCATTTTCCTGCACATATTATTTAATCTCTGGGGCACGTTTGCTTCTTCAGTAACGGCTCTATTGAACAATCCGCTGTATTCCATTTTATTTTTGCTGTTTTCTGTCCTCCTTGGAATCCTCGGGATGGTTCTATTTTATAAAAATACTTCTCCGGCAGACGTTAAACATTTTCCAGAAAATTCCGATATGTAATATGAATGCATTCGTGATTTCTTAATGGGGCCAAGGACGGTAATTTAAGAAAATGGAGTTTCTTAAATCTGCCGTCTTTTTCTTATTGTTTACAGGGAAGCAGACAAGAAGAAAAGGCATGGATTACAGGAGGAGTTTACATGATTATACAATCAAGTAATGTGGCTATGGCTTCCAAACGCAGTTACAGCCGCACGACTGCTGTCTCCACTTCCCTTACCACATGGGGCAGCGGGTTTATGCAAAACCGGAATACAGTAATGGTACAGCAATACAATGAAGAATCCGGCTCTGGAAAACGCAGACAGGAAAATGCCGGAAACAAAAATGATTTATTCAATCAGTTCAAACAGGCGCAAAGCATTGGCAGCCCGGTCAGCATTACGAAAAAAGCCACACCGGATGCGCATACGATAAAAGCGCAGTCCCTCAATTACCTTATGATGATTTTATTTGGCAAAAATGGAAATCCCCGCGACGCCTTTATCAGCAGCATTACAGGACAGCCCTCCATGGGCGGGCAGGCGTGGGGCGGGGCCTATTCGGAATACGGCTATCATTATGAGGAAGAAGAAACGACGTTTGCCACCAAAGGCACAGTCAAAACTGCAGACGGACGTGAAATTGATTTTAATCTTTCTATGACTATGAGCCGTTCTTTTGAAGAAGAATACGCAGGAAGCGTAAATTTCGGCGCGGCTCTAAATCAGGCCGCTCTCTGCGATCCATTAGTCATCAATCTAAACTCCGCCTCTGCCCAAGTTTCAGATCAGAAATTCTATTTTGACTTAGACTGCGACGGAACGTTAGATGAAATTTCAAACCTTGCCGCCGGAAGCGGCTTTCTGGCGCTTGACTTAAACGGAGACGGGAAAATCAATGACGGCAGTGAACTATTCGGCGCAAAAAGCGGCGATGGGTTTGCCGATCTTGCAAAATATGATTCCGATGGAAACGGCTGGATAGATGAAAATGACCCGATTTTTGATAAACTGCGCATCTGGACAAAAGACAGCTCCGGAAAAGACGTCCTCTGCGCGATTGGAAAAGCCGGAATTGGGGCAATCTATCTAGGCAATGCGGATACGGATTTTTCGCTTAATTCCTCAAAAAACAACGCGACAAACGCCCTTATACGCAAAACAGGCATCTTTCTCTATGAAAATGGAAACTGTGGAACCGTCCAGCATTTGGATATGGCAAAAACATCAGGCCGGACATACCGCTAGAAATACAGACAAACACAAATGGACAGAATACACAAAACTGCCACGCCTTCTCTTTGCGAGGCAGTTTTTTCTGATTATTTTTCCAATCTGCAATAATGTTCATACAGTTCAACTATTTTTTGTTTGATCCGTTCCTTTAGCTCTGCCGGCTCTAACACAGTGGCATTGCATCCAAGCGGCAAAAGATACTCACAAACCCAATCTAATGCCGACCGGTTTATTTCCATATCAATTATTCCACCGCCCGTTTTAAGCCGTTTCAATCCCCTTGCCAGTAAACATTCTGTTTCACACCGTTTCACGCCCAGATCCGTCAGTTGGATTTTAAGGCGGCAATCCATTTTTTCTTCGGGTTGTTCCAAGTAGTCCTGAACAGATGCCGGTAGTGGATATTTTCCTATTGGATAAGGTTTCTCCTCTATGATTTCTTTGATGCGATCCACACGGAACACTCGGATTTGATTTGCCGTCGTACAATACGCCGGACAGTACCAAAGCCCATTCATTGCATATAGTCCAACAGGCATGATTGTGCGTACACTTTCAGATTGTGTGGAAGAATAGCGTATCGTTGCCGCATGGCAATTTATGGCAATCTGGAATATTGACTTTAACAGCGGTGAATCTAAATGCCGGTCAGGAATCCAAAACACCGCTTTTTGTTGAATTTTCAAAACACTGTTTTGCATATCTAACGGAAGGCAATTTAGAAACTTTTTTAGGACAGAGACTGTTTCCTGCTCAAAAGGCAAATCACGGTAAAATTGCAGCGCTTGACACGCAAAAAATACCGCCTTAGCCTCACTTTCCGAAAAAACGATAGGCGGCAGAATACGTTCTTTTAAGATATGATACCCGCCTGCGGCTCCAACTTCAGAATACAGAGGAAACCCGGCCCGTTCTAATTCCTGCAAATCACGCAGTATCGTTCGCTTTGACACGGAAAACTCTTTTGCCAACTCCCCTACCGTAAAATCTTTTTTAGCATTTATTGTAATCATCAATTCAATCAGCCGTTTCGCTTTTGACATTCTAAAACTCCTTTCCGAATTATGACAGCCTTTGTCACTGTTCTATGATAAACTATTGATAAGCCGGATGCAATGCAACGCAATGCTAAAATACATGTGACAAGGAGGGATCATTTTATAAGAATGCCCGGTGAAATTTAAAGCTATGAACTAAAAAAGGAGAATCTAAAATGCAGGCTGCAATGTATATGATGATGATTGAAAAAACGAAGACCTATAATAAGATAACAAAACATGTAATTATAGAACATGTAACACACATACGGGAACTGGACGACGCGGGAAAACTGGAAATCTGCGCTGTATTTAAAGGTTATCCGGGAATGGCGGGAATGTATATCCTTAAAACAGAAAACCGGATTGAAGCGGAGGAAATCTGTAAAAGGGAACCTCTCGTAGCGGGCGGCTATGCGTCTTATAAATTAATTGATTTGCAGATCGCAAACCGTGAAAACAACTACTTACTGTAATTGACGTTTCTATTCATTGTTTCGTTTTAACATGGAACGGATTAAAAAAGATGAATGCCGCCCCGGATTTACTGGATACGGCATTCATCTTTTTCATTTTAATGGGATTGATTAATTTTTATCCCCCAAGTGGTTTAAGATCATTTCTAACTGCTCCATCAGCAGTTTGTCTTTTTTCACCAGATCCTCATGCTCACGAATCAAATTTTCTTTTTCGTGCATAAGCTCCCTTACTCTTTCAATGACCTCTGTCTGTTTCATACGGTAAAACCTCCTGTCTATGATTTTTAGATTGCTCTTATATTACCCCTTCTTCTACGTCTAATTTTTCCAAATGCCAGATATCGTCTACATATTCCTGAATCGTGCGGTCAGAAGAAAACTTTCCGGCATATGCAGTATTTAAAATCGCCATTTTCGCCCAGCGTTTTTGATCTTTGTAAGCTTCTTCCACTTCTTTTTGCGCCTGCGCGTAAGAATTAAAGTCTGCCAGAATAAAGTAAGTGTCTGCGTATCTCGTGCTCTGCGTGTTCAAAAGAGAATTGTACAGTTCACGGAACAACTCGCTGTTCTGCGGAGAATAAAATCCGTTAATAAGCTGCATTAACACTTTGCGGATATCCTGATCGTTGTTGAATATCTGCATTGGGTTATAGTCTCTGTTCCTCTCATGGGCAATGACTTCATCGGAACTCATGCCGAAAATAAACATATTCTCTTTGCCCACTTCTTCAAGCATTTCCACGTTTGCGCCGTCCATCGTGCCGATGGTAACTGCGCCGTTTAACATAAATTTCATATTGCCCGTGCCGGACGCTTCTTTGCTGGCTGTGGAAATCTGCTCGCTGATGTCTGCAGCCGCAAAAATCCATTCTGCATTGGACACGCGGTAGTCTTCAATAAAAACAACTTTTATTTTGCCATTGATGCTTCTGTCATTGTTGATGACTTCTGCAACGCTGTTGATTAATTTAATTGTAAGTTTTGCAATTTTATAGCCTGCAGCCGCTTTTGCGCCGAATATAAAAGTTCTCGGATAAAATTCACGATCCGGATGCTCTTTTAATTCGTTATACAGATACATAATATGGAGAATATTCAAAAGCTGGCGTTTATACTCATGCAGACGTTTTACCTGTACGTCAAAAATGGAACGCGGGTCTACGTCTATGCCGTTGCGCTCTTTGATATATTTTGCAAGGCGGAGTTTATTTTGGTATTTAATGTTCATAAACTCATGCTGCGCTTTTTCATCTTCTGCATAGAGCGCCAATTTCTTGATTTTACCTAAATCGGTAATCCAGTCTTCGCCGATATGGTCTGTCACCCATGCCGCCAAAAGCTGGTTGCCATGCAGTAAGAACCTTCTCTGCGTAATTCCGTTTGTCTTATTGTTAAATTTATCCGGATACATTTCATAGAAATCTTTTAATTCCTGATTCTTTAAAATTTCCGTGTGCAGCCTTGCTACGCCGTTTACGGAATGCCCTGCCGCGATTGCAAGGTGCGCCATTTTCACCTGTCCGTTATAGATAATCGCCATACGCTCCACTTTGCCGTTATCTCCCGGATACTGCTGTTGAATCTGGATAATAAACCTGCGGTTGATTTCTTCCACGATCTGGTAAATTCTCGGAAGAAGCCTTGAGAAAATCTCAATCGGCCATTTCTCCAAAGCTTCCGCCATAATGGTATGGTTGGTATACGCGCAAACCTGACTCGTAATGTCCCATGCATCTTCCCACTGTAATTCTTCTTCGTCAACAAGATAACGCATAAGCTCTGCAACCGCTACCGTCGGATGCGTATCATTTAACTGGAACGCCACTTTTTTCGGAAGGTCATGAATGTCAGAGTGATTCTTCTTAAATCTCGCAATGGCGCGCTGCACGCTTGCGGACACAAAGAAATACTGCTGTTTTAAACGAAGCTCCTTGCCCGCAATATGATTGTCGTTCGGGTAAAGGACTTCGACTAAGTTCCTCGCTAAGTTTTCCTGCTCTACCGCTTTATGATAATCTCCTTTGTCAAAGGAATCCAGTTCAAAACATTCTGACGGCTCTGCATCCCAAATCATCAGCGTATTGACAACATGATTGTTGTAGCCTAAAATCGGCATGTCATATGGAACGGCGCGTACAGACTGGTAGCCTTCCTGAATAAATTTCATGCGGCCGTCCGGCGTATTGGCAGCGCGCACATAACCGCCAAATTTCACTTCATAAGTATATTCCGGCCTTCTTAATTCAAATGGGTATCCATTCTTTAACCAGTTATCCGGAGCTTCAATCTGGAACCCGTCCTCGATTTTCTGTTTAAACATGCCATAACGGTAACGGATGCCGCAGCCGTAAGCTGCATAGCCAAGCGTTGACAAAGATTCCATAAAACATGCGGCAAGCCTGCCCAGACCGCCGTTGCCAAGCGCAGGGTCCGGCTCCTCGTCCTCAATGGCGTTTAAATTCAATCCAAGTTCCTCTAACGCTTCCGCTACCGGCTGGTAGATCGTCATGTTAATCAGGTTATTGCCAAGCGCCCGTCCCATTAAAAATTCCATGGACATATAATAAACCACTTTCGGGTCGTCCTTTTTCATCGCCTGCTGCGTCTCCATCCACTGGTTGATGACTTCATCTTTTACCGTATGGGACACTGCCTGAAAAATTTCCTGCTGATCCGCTTCTTCCAATGTTTTACGGAACAGCGTCCGAACGTTGTCTTTTACCTCTTTTTTGAACTGTTCCTTATCGAATATTATCTTTTTCAAGTAAGCTCCTCCTTCTTTACTTCCATAACGACTGTCTCGCCATTAATGTTCCATTCTTTTCGATATCCGCCTATCGGTTCGTTTGTAATTCCTACAGCTAAAACTTCCGCCTGTATCGTTTCACGGTTACGTTCAAAAATACCGGCTGCGGCTCCGTCTGTCTGGTAAGACGCCAGAATATGATCCATCACTTCAAATCCCGCTTCTTTACGCATAGTCTGAATTTTACTAATCAATTCGCGGACATAGCCTTCTTCCACCAATTCTTCCGTCAGGTTTGTATCCAATACAACCGTTACGCCGCCGTCGTTGTCCGTGACGTAGCCTTCCGTCTGTGTCATGGCAATCAGAAGATCCTCTTTTAATAATACAACTTCCTGACTAATGCTGTCAAGTTTTAACATGCCATTGCTTTTTAATTCTTCCATTGCCGCATTTCCGTCCAATTCGGATAAAGCCTGCTTAATCTGCCCTAAATATTTGCCGTATTTGGGGCCAACTGTACGAAGCTGCGGTTTAAATGTATAACTGGTATATGCGCTTACGTCTTCTTTCCAATCTAACTTTTTGACGTTTAATTCCTCTGTGATAATCTTAACATAAAACTCTGTAAGGCATTCCGGAGCCTTGACATAAATCTGGCCAATCGGCTGGCGGTTCTTGATATTCGCCGCATTCCGGCAGGCGCGTCCCAGCACGACGATTTTTAAAACGGCTTCCATGTTTTTTTCCAGATCTTTGTCTATGACAGAAGCGTCTGCTGTCGGGAAATCGCATAAATGCACGCTTTGCGGCGCGTTTTCGTCCATGCCTGCCACTAAATTACGGTAAATGTCTTCCGACATAAACGGAATCATCGGAGCCGCGCATTCCGCCACCGTGACAAGAGCCGTATAAAGCGTCATATATGCGTTGATTTTATCCTGTTCCATGCCCTTTGCCCAAAAGCGTTCCCGGCTTCTTCTGACATACCAGTTGCTCATTTCATCTACAAAATTATCGAGCGCCCTTGCCGCTTCCGGTATCCGGTAATTCCCTAAATTGTCATCTACATCTTGAATCAGGCTGTTTAATTTGGACAACAGCCACTTGTCCATCACGGAAAGCTTATCATATTCCAGCATATGCTCATTTGCATTAAACCCGTCAATGTTTGCATAGAGCACAAAAAAGGCATATGTGTTCCAAAGCGTGCCCATAAACTTTCTCTGGCCTTCCAAAACGGCTTTTCCATGGAAGCGGTTTGGAAGCCACGGCGCGGAATTAATGTAAAAATACCAGCGGATCGCATCTGCGCCGTACTTTTCTAACGCGTCAAACGGATCTACGGCATTTCCCTTCGATTTACTCATTTTCTGCCCGTTTTCGTCCTGAACATGCCCCAAAACGATGACGTTTTCATAAGGGGATTTGTTAAACAAAAGCGTGGATTCCGCCATCAGAGAGTAAAACCAGCCCCTTGTCTGGTCGACTGCTTCTGAAATAAACTGCGCCGGAAACTGCTGCCAGAACAATTCTTTATTTTCAAACGGATAATGATGCTGCGCGAAAGGCATTGCGCCCGAATCAAACCAGCAGTCAATAACTTCCGGCGCGCGATGCATCGTTTTGCCGCACTGTTCACATGGGATTGTGATTTCGTCAATATAGGGTCTGTGCAGCTCTTTCTTTGCCGCATCCGGATTTTTGCTTTTCTCCGCCAATTCCACACGGCTTCCAATACATTCCCTATGGCCGCATTCACATTCCCAGACGTTTAACGGCGTTCCCCAGTAACGGTTCCTTGAAATGCCCCAGTCCTGTATATTAGAAAGCCAATCGCCAAACCGCCCTTTTCCAATGGAGTCCGGAATCCAGTTGACCGTGTTATTGTTACGGATTAAGTCTTCTTTAACTTCCGTCATTTTTATAAACCATGACTCCCTTGCATAATAAATCAATGGCGTATCACAGCGCCAGCAGTGCGGATACTCATGTTCAAATTTTGGGGCGTCAAATAACAGCCCTTTTTCTTCTAAATCTTTTAAAACCAGAGGATCCGCTTTTTTCACGAAAACGCCTGCATAGCTTGTTTCTTCTGTCATTTCCCCTTTGCCGTTGACAAGCTGCACAAACGGAAGATCATACTTTCTTCCCACTTTTGCATCTTCTTCGCCAAACGCGCTCGCGATATGCACGATTCCGGTTCCGTCCGTCATCGTTACATAATCGTCACATGTGACATAGTATGCTTTTTTATGCTGTTTTGCAATTATGGCGTCTGCAAAATGAAAAAGAGGACTGTATTCTTTTCCCTCTAACGCGGCGCCTTTATAAGTTTCTAACGTTTCATACGCCGCTATGCCTTTTTCTTCGTCCCCTAAAGCGCCTAACACGTGATCCAAAAGGGCTTTTGCCAGATAATACACATTGCCGTCTGCGGCTTTTACTTTGACATATGTTTCATCAGGGTTTACGCAAAGAGCGACATTGCTTGGAAGCGTCCATGGCGTCGTCGTCCATGCCAAAAAGAACGCTTCTTCTCCTTTTACGGGGAACCGCACAACCGCGGAACGCTCTTTGACGGTTTTATAGCCCTGCGCAACTTCCTGAGAGGACAGCGGAGTGCCGCATCGCGGGCAGTAGGGAACTGTTTTAAAGCCTTTGTAAAGCAGTTTTTTATCCCAAATCTGTTTTAACGCCCACCATTCGGATTCAATAAAATCATCATGGTATGTCACATAAGGGTCGTCCATATCCGCCCAAAAACCAACGGTTCCGGAAAAATCTTCCCACATTCCTTTGTATTTCCAAACGGATTCTTTACATTTTTCAATAAAAGGCTCCATGCCATACGCTTCAATCTGCTCTTTGCCATTTAAGCCAAGCAGTTTCTCCACTTCAAGCTCCACCGGAAGCCCGTGCGTGTCCCAGCCTGCTTTCCTTGGGACGTATTTGCCTTTCATCGTCTGATAACGCGGAATCATATCTTTAATGACGCGGGTCAGCACATGCCCAATATGGGGCTTGCCGTTCGCCGTTGGCGGCCCGTCATAGAATGTATACGTTTCTCCGTTTTTTCGTTGTTCCATGCTTTTCTTAAAAATGTCATTTTCTTTCCAAAACTTTTCAGTCTCTTTTTCACGTTCGACAAAATTAAGATTTGTTTCTACTTTCTTGTACATGTTTCCTCCTTGTTTGTCCTGCTGTTGGATAAATCCGGCTTTTCCTTTTTGGACAGATAGGTTTTCCTTATTTTATATCAACCTTAAACTTTGATAATATATTTAAAAGGTTTCATTCGGATCGCTGTAATCATAGCTATTGTCATAATCTTCATCATAACCGCCATAGCCGTCGTAATTGCCATCTTCCCAATAATCGCCATAGCCGTCGTAATTGCCATCTTCATCATAACCGCCAAACTCGTCATCGTAACTGCGATCGGAATCCTTATCCGAATCGAACTCATCTAAGTCAAACGGAAACTCAATATGAAATCCATCTTGTATCCCTCTTTCAAACCCTTCGTCAAACGCCTGACTAAAATCTGTCGAACTGACATACAGGATAACAGACACAATATAAAGGATTATGGAAAGACACGCTGTTACAATCCCGCCTATTGCCATTCCTTTCGGGCTGTTTTTTTGGACTAACTGAAGAATGCCAAAGATTATCGCCAAAACTGCAAGCAGTATATTAATACAAGTGCAATACAGAACAAGCGAAAGAATCCCAAGAACTAAAGAGGCAATCCCAAACCCTCTGCTTGGCGGCTGATAAGTTTCCTGACCCATCTGATAAGGCTCTTTGGCCCAGCCGTCCGCCACGGGATTGTCAGGCTGACGGTATTCGCCGCGGTTCTTTGGCGCCGCTTCTTTATAAATGCCCTGACTGTTTTCATCAATGGCTGTCTCCGGCTTCTTTTCTGAAACGGGTTCTGTGTGTTCTTCCTGATTCCAAAGCTCCTCACTCAATTTTACTCACTCCCATCTTTTTGCTCCATCTATCTTAGCATAATTCCACACCCAAATGCAAGGGAATCAAAATCTTTACATAGAAATCAATTTTTGATACGCGCTTCTTATATCTTGGATAACATTTTTCGTTTTCAGATAAATCAGACAAATGAGTTTCATTTATTTTCAAACTCCCTTTTACATCAAAAAAATCATATTCCTAAAAATGGAATATGATTTTCTTTTTGGCGCATCTATACGATCTGCGTAATTTTTAATGTTGCCATTCAAACGAATAAACCACTATACAAAACTTAAAACATAAATTCTAAATCCCCTCTAATGCAGCCATTCCACCAAGCGCCGCTAAGCCAAGCACTGCGATTACAATTATAGCTATTGCAAAAATCATGCCAATAATACTACAGACAATTCCAGCCGTAGCCATACCGCATTTGCCAACTTTTTTATTGCTCAATACAGCAAATATAATGCCAAGAATTCCAGCCGTAAGGCTGATATACCAAAAGCAGCACAGCACAATGGAAACGATGCCAAGCACCATGGATGCAATCGCCATTCCTTTGCCGCCTTCCTGCGGTGAATTGTAGTTATTGTCAAATCCTTCACTCATTGCCTTTCCCCTCCCCTTTTTAAGATTTGTCTGTATTTTAACAAATCTGACCGGAATTTACAAGATGCTTCTTAAATTGATTTGATAACGCCGCAGGCAATTTTTTCTCCGGCATTGCCGGAAGGCTGGGTTGTGAAGTCGTCTGCATTTTGATGTATAATTATGGATTTGCCGACAATTTCATAGAGCTCTAATTGCGGAGCGTAAAAAGACAGCCACGCATAACCGTTTCCGGACAACAGGGGCGGTAAATCCCCTGCGTGCATGGGGTGGTTTCTGTTTTGGGGATTATAATGGTTTCCGGTATGGGTATAATGGGCGGAACAGTTTCCTATTTCATGTATATGGAACGCATAAAAAACAGGCGGGTCTAATCTGCCCGCATCCGGAAGCCCAAACACTTCCGCTTCAATTAAGATTCCTCCTGTCGCTGATTCATAAAAATAAACCGTTCCGGTTATTCCTGAATATTTTCCTTCTCCTTTTATTTCCGCAAATGCGCGGGGCCGGTTGTCAAAGAAAAGTTTCATAAAATTTAATCTGGGAGACACCTCGAACATAGAAAATCCTTTTTCTTTTAGTGTATTCCACTGTCTGCATTTGGTGTCTGGTTACGGCGCTTCTTCTTCAATATGCTCCATTCCCTGCGCAAGTATCGCGCGTACATGGCTATCCGCCAAGGAATAATAAATAGATTTTCCCTCCCGCCTGCTTTTTATCAATTTATTTTGTTTTAAGATTTTAAGCTGATGGGAAATTGCGGACTGTGTCATGTTCAATTTTTCCGCTAAACCGCAGACACACACTTCTTCCTCAGATAACACAAATAAGATCCGGATTCGGGTGGAATCTCCAAATACTTTGAATAATTCCGCTAAATCATACAATTTTGTTTCTTCTGGCATACCTTACCTTCTCCGTTAAAAAAAGATTTCACAGTCGTCTTCTATCTTTTTACAATTTTTTAACACCTGAGGCATAACGGTATCCGGCTCATATCCTTCTTGAAATTCTATTTTCATTTTTAATGTCATGAAATTGATGATCGCGTCTTTTACCCCTTCTGTTTTTTTTGCCGCTTCTTCCATTTTATTTGCGCAGTTGGCGCAGTCTACTTCGATTTTGTATGTTTTTTTCATCATTGGATTCCTTTCTTTTATTTATATGAACAATTACTCATATGTTTATTTGTATTATATCACTTACACAATATTTGTCAATACCCGCTTGCAAGCATTTTTCAAATACTATATAATATTTTCTGAGGTGATAAAATGGCGAACAATATTCACGAATTTTTAAGGGAAGTCTCCCAAAAGCTTCAATCTATGGATTATGTCAAGCCGGAAGCGTTTCCAAACATTGATTTGTATATGGATCAGGTCACGACGTTTATGGACACGCAGCTTTCTTCGACGAAGCGCAGTAAAGACGATAAGATTCTGACAAAGACGATGATTAATAATTATACGAAAAACAACCTGCTGCCGCCGCCCGCGAAGAAGAAATATTCAAATGACCATGTATTGACGCTGATTTTTATTTATTATTTTAAAAATATTTTAAGCATCAGCGATATTCAACATATTTTAAATCCAATTACGGAACGTTATTTTGGATCAAATGGGGATACATTAGATTTACAGAATATATATAATGAAGTGTTTGGGTTAGAGCATGAAGAAATCCAGCATATTTTAAAAGATCTTGCCAAAAAATATAAGACAAGCTTAAAAACATTTGCTGACGCCCCAATAGAAGAAGCGGAACTTTTACAACAGTTTGCATTTATCTGTATGCTGAGTTTTGATGTTTATATGAAAAAAATGATTATTGAACAGACGATTGATAAACTGCCTGCCCCCAAAAAACAAAACGGCAAGAAAAAAGAATAGAGCAGTCTATTCTTTTTTCTTTTCTTTAAACCGCTCAAAAACCATGTCGTAGCCATCGTTTCCATAATTTAAGGAACGGTTGACCCTGCTGATGGTCGCTGTCGATGCGCCCGTTTTTTCTGCGATGTCCAGATACGTTTTCTGCTCCCGCAGCATATACGCGACTTCAAATCTCTGCGCAATGGAAAACAATTCGTTGATGGTGCATACGTCTTCAAAAAATGTGTAGCATTCTTCTCTGTCTTTCAGAGATAAGATTGCGTCAAACAGATGATCCATTGCTTCCTTTCTGATTTTTTTGTTCATTTCACATCTCCTTTTTCCGTGTTTTTCATTGTATTTTATTTTATCATTTTAAAGTATGAAAGTAAACAGGATTCTCACGTTTTTCTGTTTCTTTCATAGTATATTATATATTTTTATTTGGGAGGATTTTATATTGTCTAAATTATTTCATTTTAAGAAGAACATTTTGCCGCTGTGTTCCGTCTTATGCGTTTCTGCATTTCTGTTTGCCGGATGCGCGCAACAGGACGGAGGGAAGGCTGTTTCAGGCAAGAAGGTTGTTTTAAATGAAGTGGCCCATTCTATTTTTTACGCGCCAATGTATGTCGCAATCGAAGAAGGGTATTTTAAAGATGCCGGCATTGATTTAGAGGTTGTGACAGGGTTTGGCGCTGATAAAACTATGACCGCTGTTCTCTCCGGCGAAGCGGACATCGGTTTTATGGGTCCGGAAACGACTGTTTATGCGCAAAACGAAGGAGCCAAAGACACAGTTGTGAACTTTGCGCAGCTCACCCAGCGCGCGGGAAATTTCCTTGTGGCAAGAGAAGCGGCTGATGACTTTAAATGGAGTGATCTAAAAGGGAAACAAATACTAGGCGGGAGAGCCGGAGGTATGCCGGAAATGGTGTTTGAATTTGTGTTAAAGAAAAATAATATTGATCCGTCAACAGATGTCATGATAGACCAGAGCATAGACTTTGGCTCCACTGCGGCGGCTTTTTCTGGTGGGCAGGGGGATTATACAGTGGAATTTAGTTAATTATTACACCATTTTCTTTTCTTGTGTTATACTATCCTGTACATCTTAAAAGGAAAGCGAAGATTAAAAATCATATTAAATCCATTTTTACTAATTTCTTCTTGTAAACCAGATTTATTTACAGCTTACATAAGTTGGTCTGCCTCTGCTTTCTTTATTCCTTCTGTATGCAGGAACTTATATTTACCCTTTTCAATAATAATCTTTGGCATTTCTTTACGGAACATATATACTATTTCCCAATGTCTGCGCAAACCCACTGTCCCCTGCCTTTCCTTTACCGCAAGTTTTTATTATTATTGCCTCTTAACGTTCATTGCTTCGCCAATCCGGCGCTGGGCGGTGTTGAAATACTCTTCCAAAAGCTCAATGCCTATGAAATCCCTGTCGGTCTCCACGCACGCCACCCCCGTAGACCCGCTTCCCATGAAGCAGTCCAGGACCGTCCCGTTTTCGGGGCAGATCCCCATTAAATTTTTTAGAAGCTCAACTGGCTTCTCCGTCTGGTGGCTTTTGTTTTTTGACGGGACGGAAGGGATTTTGAAACATCCCTTCCCCACAAATGCGCCTTTTTTATATTCCGCCTTCCTCTGCCCGTCCGTCCCCCAGACAACGTACTCACAGTCATTGCGGAACCTGTCCGGGGTTGGCCTGCTCGCCCCTTTGTCCCAGACGACTATCCCCCTGTAAACCCAGCCCGCCATCTGTAACGCGTCCGTCATTGCCGGGAGGTTCCGCCAGTCCACAAACGCCATGCAAACCCCTCCCGGCTTCGTCGCCCGCCTGCATTTGGCCAGCGCCATGCGCATAAACCCCGTGAAGGAGCGCTGGTCCATGTTGTCCCCGCTAAAGTCCGGGAGCCTTGCCGCGCCATTGTAATCCCTGTCCGTGTATTTGCTTGAGGTCCTGCTTTTCCTGTCGCCCGCAAACAGCCCTCCCGAAGAATACGGCGGGTCGGTCAAAACCAAATCCACACTGTTGTCTTCCAAACCGTCCATTACCTCAAGGCAGTCGCCCCGTTTCAGCTCTACGCCCATGCCTTCCCTCCTTAATAATGCCTCTTTCATCCCAGCCTGTTTCAGACCACATACGCTTTGCTTCCATTGTCCGCGCAGATCCATTGTTCCCGCCCTTTTTTGTCCAGCCCTATGTGCATCCAGATCTGATCCCCTACCCTTGCCGTCGCATGGTTTGCCACCTCTGCCCCATTGCCCATTATCCCTATAATGTCTGCGTTTAGGAGGTTAATCGCGTCCTGTGCCGCTTTCTTTGTGCGGATGCGGAGCCCTTCCACCCCGACCCTGTATTTTTCTCCCTGCCTGTAGTTTAACTGGATGTGCCCCGGTTCCATGGAGGCCGCCTGCAAATCCTGCCGGACCGGCTTTAAGAACAGCTCCAGCTCCGCCGCCCTGCGTTTTGTCAGGCCGTCAAGGGCTTTCCCGGCGGCTTTGTTGTATTGCGGCATTTTGCCTGCAATAGTTTTTCTGTTACGTGTTCCGTTTGCCGTCATCTGGTCAATAGAGCCTATGTTAAACGCAAAGGACACTAACGCGTCAAACTCATTTTGGTTCCAATGGTATTTGCTGTCGTATTTTTCCACATTCTTTTCATATTTTACCAAGTCATCTTTCAAAAACCCCTCCGCCTGCGCCTGCGTGATGGCCTGCCCCATTTTTACGCCCGCGGTATGCCCATAACCGATTGTCGGAACGCCTGCCGCGCATTTATAGGCTGTCAGGCGGCAGCCCTCAAATTTCTTAATTAACTCAATTCCATTTTTTGATGTCTTCAATCTTTACTCCCCCTTATTATTCCCATGGTTTCTTTAACTGTTTATCTGCCTGAATTGCCGCCTGCGTAAAACTGTTGTTCTTCCACCACGCCCAGATGGACGCACACACCGTCAACAGCATGGACACCGACTGCCCAAATTCATCTTCCGTAAATGGCAGCGGATTAAATCCACTGATTGTAAGTATTTGATTAATTAACGCGAACGCTAAAACCGCTGTCCTAACTATAGTTCCTTTCTCAATTTTTCTTTTCATGTCCGGTTATCCTCCCTATTATCTAACCTTTAATCTGCAAATCCTCAACTTCTTCCAGTAAATGCGTCACCATGCCATTTCCTCCCAGCCCATGGTACGCATCGTACATCTCTAAAAAATTCTCAAGCCCGTGCTTCGTCACATACCCGCGCCCCGTCCAGTCCCTATGGTACTCAATCAGCTTTGCCCTCAGCATGAGCATTGTGCCCCTGCTGTTTGCGTCCCTGTCCCTTTTCTGCTGCTTCAACAGCCAGACGATGTACCCTAAAAATGACGTTAGCACAACCGGGAGAGCGACCGTGTACGTCTGTAATAAAATCCCTTCCATTTAAGCCACCCCCTTCTTTATTTCGTGGATTTATAAACCTCTATGTCCGCCCTTGAGCCGAAACTGTTCACCAGCAGGAACCGCGCGTTTGGCGTGGCTTTAAACACAAGCCTCCCACTTCCCAAAACCGCCCCGCCCATCGCGCAGTAAGCGTTTATGGTGTCAGCTTCTTCCGCCTCCACCGCCGCAAAAACGGAGCCTGCGCTTCCATCATGGATATAAGTCACAACTGTGTATACAGCCCCTGCCTCAACGTCAACCACCGCGCTTTTCTCATTGTCCGCCCCGGTTGACTTTTGGCTGATGTGCTTCATGTCGCCGTATGACGGAACCCACAGTTTCCCCGCCGTCTGTCTGGCGTTCACCCGCTCAAGCAGGCCGGCCGCAAGATCCGCCTGTATGCCAGTGAAAAGCTCAAGGTAAGCCACCCTCTCTTTCAACGCGTCAAGCTCCTTCTTCATTTTGTCAGCCCTGTGCTCCGCAAGATCCCCGACCACGCACCAGCAGCCCGCATGGTAGACAACCTCCACCGCCCATTCCGCCTGAATGGCTCCCGCTGGAACCGCCGCATTTTTATATTTCACAGGGTACGCCCCGGTGCCGTTGATGTTCAGAGTGATGTTTTCCGCCGTGTTCCCCCATGTGAAATACACAGCCGCCCGCACGCCGTCAAACAGCCGGAACCCTTCCAAATCCACTGTTTTTGCCACATCCATTTTCCGGCTCCCGCAGACGCAGAACCACGCAAGCTTCCTCTCCTGCTTTTCCGTCTTTAATTTCAAATACGTATCATTATTCACTAAACCCTGAAACGCCGCATTAAACACATCCGCATGTCCGGGGTCGCTTGTTTCAAATTTTCTGATATTCTCCGTATACGCCGGATTCTCAGGAATCTCAAATGCCGCCATACCATCCCTCCTTTAAAACTCATCCTCTATCTGGAACGTCATTTCCAAACCTTCATCTTTCCCTTTGTTCTTAAAAGACTTGATACATACAATATCTCCATCTTCATCAAACAAGCCGATTTCATTAATATCCTCCCCAGCAAGCTCTGTCCCTGACAGCGTACATTCATACCGACAGGCTGTTTCCCCAACAAAGCTGTAACCGTCCACATCTTTCCTATATAATTCATGCCTCAGCTCCGTCTGCCCCTCCGCAGGCGCCAGAACGGAGCCGTCTTCTAAAACGCTCCCATCCCCAAACGCCATACCTGAAATCTTAGGAAGCGCAGCCGCCCCTGCCCTTGCCCTTACAAGTTTTTCCCTTGCCGCTTTCGTAATTACGGCGTTTTTATTCTTTTCAACGCTCATTCCATTTCCTCCTTCTCATACACGGAATCCAGCCGTCTGGAACCGTCCAGACAAATTGCGCCATCCATATGCCAGTAACCCTCCGTTTTTATTGTAATGGAAACCGCCCCTGCATCTTCTTTTGTACAAATGCCGGAGCAAATGCCCATCTTTATTCCGTCAGCCGCTCTTTCCAAATCCCAAAATACAGAGCCTGCGGAATGCCCGGTTTTAACATCCGCCAGTTCCTTATGTATGGCTTTTGCCAAAACCTTTCCGGCAAAACGGCAGGCCCATTCCCTAAGAAATATTTTCATGCGGCAGGACAGCTTACATGCCAGCGGAAGCCCCGTATTTTGCCCAAGCGTCACAGAACCGTCCAACCCCCATGAGCCATCTAAAAGGAAACGCCCAAAAAAAGCAATTCCCGCCGCCAGCGCCACCCTGCCCTGCAAAAACCGCTCCAATTCCCTGTGATCCACCTGAATTTCCGTCCTGTCATTAACAGTGTACACAGTGTGCGACTGCTTCAGCCTGTCCAGCGCTTCATATGCCGCCCGCACAGGAAGCGTCCCTTCCCCTTTAAAATACACTTTAAACACATTTGGGTGCGGCGCCGTAAATCCATATGCGCCGGAATCACAAACATCTGCAACATGCGCCTCAAAACCTGTCATGCTTTCCAGATACCGCTCTATGCGGTACGGGGTCATCGGCGCGCGGCAATCCCGCTTCTGGTAAATCCGTTTTCGCCGTTCCTCGTAAGGCAAGTTCAACCGCACGGGAAGCCCCCATTTCACCTCATGGTACATAAGCCCCCATGTGGCCGTTTCCGGGAAAAACTGGGCGGGCAGTTCCTCCACTATCTGGCGCGCCGCGTCATACTCCATTCCCATCGCTTGGAACAGCCACTTGCCGACATAGGAATTATCATAAAACCCAGCCGACACATAGCCCAGCATCCTTTTCGCGCTACCGCTTGTCGGGAAATTCTCCAAATCAAACGTTTCCATCAAACACCCCCCTAACTAAAATCAAGCCTGCCCGTCTCCGGGTATTCTTCACTGCCCAGCCGGATATTGCCCATTTCCCCATTCATAAGAAAACCGTCAAAATCCATTACCCCTGCAATTTTCGAAAGCACAGGCCGCGCATCATTATACCTAAGCTCGCCTTTCTGTTTTGCAGATGCATAAACCGTTTTTACCGCCGCCGCAAAATCCTTTTGTATCTGCCTGATGCTTGTTGTTTCATCAAATAATAATCCGGTGATCTTAAAATCCACCTGCACTGTCACGGCAGCGCCGCATACCAGCTTCGCGCAGGCAGTCGGTAAAAGCCTTGCGCCCCTGTCCTCCGGCGACAGGATATAATTATAAACCTCCTGAACCAGACCTTCATTTGCCGGCTGCCCATTTCTGTCCACCAAAACCAGCTTCACCGTGCCCGGTCCTTCTGCGGCGGGGATTACAATGCAGTCCCCAGCACCAGCCTCCTTCGCCCAGCGGACATAATCACTGTCATTCCCCAAAAAAGTCAGGCTGTTTGCATACTCTGCTGCAATCCGGTCATAATAGCCGCCATTGCCCTCCCGTTCAGTCCCACCCCTGATTTCCTCCGGATTCGTCACACCTGTCACATTCTTATCCGGTTTTGCCATAAGGATCACCGTATTTGCAGGCACATTGGAGCCGGCGCCGCTTTCCGCCGCCTCTACCGGCACTAAAACCGTCCCATTCTCTCCAATCACCGCTTCTTCCATCGACCGGAACTCAATGGACGGACCGGCATCCGTTGCCGGCGCGCAAAAAACCGTCCCGGCCGCAATCGGCGCTCCTGCCATTCCGGCCACTTTTACCTTGCCCGATGCCTTCTTTGGCAGATGCCTTTCCAGATGCACCTGCCGGCCGTGCAGATCCAGCCAGTCATCCCACGCGTATTGCGGGAATGCAATCATTAACGCCCTTACCAGATGGTAATTAATAAACTCACTTTTCTCTAACGCCGCAGGCCTTGTAAAATCATACGGGAAACCGCCCGGCATATCGTCAATGTCGGACGGCAGGCTGTCCATCATGCGCGCATGTATTTCCTCCGTTGTATTGTTTTCAATAAAATCCGGATATATAAATTCCGGCTGCGCCATCTCCATTCCCCCTTAAATGCTGATTGAAAAGACCTTGTCCATGTCCACGCCCTTCACATAAAACGCGCAGCGCATAACATCTCCATTCCATGTAAACTCAAAATCACCCACCCATTCCGTCCGTGGGTTTACCTCCAGCGCCTCCGTGACCGCCCGCTCCACCTGCGATTCCACAATGTCCTCCTCGTCATCGTCCATGGCGTCCTCCATTTCCGCCCCGATTTCATCCGGGTACGCAAGGCAGGCATAGCGCTCTGTCATGGCGGCTTTATAGCACCAGACCCGGAACCCCTCATCACCACTGCATTCCTGAACCCTGTTTGCGCCGTCCCTCACAAAATCGCCCTTCTCCACGTCCCACTTCACGGTCCGTCTGTACTGCGTGTCGTATTCCGTGTCCTCCTCCATAAAATCCGGGACTTCAACTGTCACAATCTCCTCCAAAAAACCCCTCCCCTATGAACTGCTGACAAGATCAACCACAACAGCCTCATTCTGAACCCATGCCACCAAAACCCTGTCGCCTGGCATAAGCCCCCTCATTTTCTCAGGCAGCGCCACGCCATACGGCGGGCTTCCCATTGTAGTGGCAAACTGTTCCCCCGCGTTCCCAAACGTCACCTGCCTGCATACAGAATAATCCCCCTTCGGGACAGATGCCGGAAACGTGTTCGTCATCAGGCTTCCATTGCCCTGTATTTCCCCGAAATCCAATACAAGGGGGTTTGCGTTTTCTTTTTTCATCCGCTGGCTGAGCACATTCGCCAGCCGGTTTATCCCTGCGTTTTCATCAAATGCCATCTTACCCGCCTCCTATTCAAAAGCGCCGTCATCCACCCAGCCGTACACATTCCCGCTGTCCGTATGGATCAAATGCCATGGATGCGCTTTGTCCATTCCTTTGATCTTTGTGATTTTTGCTTTTCCGGCGCAAGCCTCATACCCTTTCGCATCGGAATAAGGCGATAAGTAACAGGCCCCGCCTTTGAATTTTACAAGATCGCCTGCCGTGTAAGCCTTTTTGTTCTTTTTCTTCCGGGCCTTCCCTGCATACTCCACCTCCAGCGTCATGCTGGACGCCCCGCAGTCATGGCGGACGCTTTTCACATAATAATACGCTTCTTTTATCCCCGCTGCCACATATGCCAAATCCCCTTTCCGGATAAACGGCACATCCGGGGCATTAAGCGTAATGTTCTGTTTTACTTCGCCTTCCTCATCTAGTATCTCCTGCGCTGAGGATTTCGCGGCTTCCAAAGATTCATCCGAGCCCCTTGTGTAAATTCTCTGCCGCAGGCCATATTTTGTCTCACCGTCAAGGACAGCCTCCACGCTGGAATTTCCCTCGTCGTCCGCTTTCCCGATTACCTTTACCCGCGTGACAAGCCCTGCCGTATTGATGCTTGCGCTTGCCGATTTTGTAATATTTGTTTTAAATACATAAACTTCCGCATTGCTCCCTTTCTCCACGACGTCGGCATACCCCTTCTCTGCGCGCAGGATATACCTCCCCGCCCCCTTTTTATGCGCGTCGTCCAGCGTTTCAAGCAGCATGTCCGACACATAGGAATTATTAAACTTCAGCTTCCCATGCGCCACGTTCGGCCCGCTGTATGTTTTGGTTGGAATCCCCCATTCCTTAAATATGCCCGTAATAATGGATTTCGTCCCTGTGCCGGAAGGGAAGTATTTATTGTCTTGGCTTTTCTGTAAATTGTACAGCGCGTCATAACAGACGCATTTTAAATCACTGCAGCCGTTTTGTTCCTGGGAGTTCCATTCCGTCACATATCCCCTTGCGACTTCCTTTTTCTTTTTCCCAACGGAAGCAAAAATCCCAACCATGCATCCCGGCTTTATCAGAGATGACAGACGCCCTTTCGAAGTCCTGTCATTCCTGACCGTAAAAGAAATGCGGGCCGCAATCTCATTTTCATTCTCCTCCCATCCGAGGCTTGTCACAAACTGATCCACATTGTACTGCCTGTTGTTCTCCGCAATCACGGCAAGCCTGTATTTCGTCTTTGCCAAATCCAGCGGCATTCCCTGCGCCTCCTTCCATTAAACCAGGACAAGCGCCGTCCCCGGCCAGATCCAGCGCCCATGGTCTGAACTGCTTTTCCCATGCGCCGCTGCCGCCGCCTCTATCACGCCTGCATTTGCGTCATACAGTTTCGTCCAATTCCCACTGCCGCCACAGTGTTTTTCCGCAATCCCCCAGAGCGTGTCCCCGCTTACAACGGTATAACTTCCCTTTTGCCCGCCGTCATCCCCACTGGGGCGCTCCTTAGTCTTTTTCGCCATGGCGCCGACTTTTAATTCCTTCGCCGTATAGATTTTCATTCCCCTTTTTTGCAACAGCTTTATCGAATATTTAATGTCCCCATAAGCGCCAAAATTCTCAAACGTAAGCGATGCAATCGTCACATCTTTATTGATTTCCCCGCTTACGACAAGGTTTAAGGGCGTCCCCTTATCCATCCAGTCCCGCAGGGTTTTCACGCACCTTTTCGGCCTCATCCAGTGTTTCTTCTTCACAATAGGCTCATTTTTCCTGCTTTCCCCAAAAAACACCCCGTCCCAACTGTATTCCCTTGTCTCGCTCCCCTTCGGCGCCTTAATTGTCCCTTTTGCAATCGTGTCAAAAGACTGCACTTTCGCGCCCATGGAACGTTTGACCGATTCCGGCAGGGAAGGAAAATAAAACGCTTTCCCATCCCGTTTCTTTTTGGGCTTCAGCTTAATGTTCATTCCACTACGCCTCCTTTAACGGCTTGTTGGAAAACACCGCATCCAGACGCTGCGCGATTTCCCCTCCTAAGCCGTCCGCAATTTCCTTCATGTGTTTTTTTACCGCCTGCACAATGTCCCCTTCTTTCTGCCCGCCTGCTCCATGGATGACAAACTCCGGAGACACATTTACATTCACCTGCGCCGTGATTTTCCCCATACTGCCGGACGGCTCCATGGGGGAAGGATCATAATCCCTTTCGGCTTCACCATAGTGTCTGCCCTCTGTGAAACCGCCATAAGATGATGGGACGTTTTTATCTTCCCCATTGGATAACGCGCCTGCTGGAATGGAACCGCTTATATAACCGCCCTCCGCGCGCGCAGAAATCCCCAGCATGGCTCCTGCCTGCTCATATAATTCGAGCGCCCTGCCGCGCCTGCTGGGATTGGTCGGGATAACAAACTCCCCATAGCCTTCTTCCGCCAGCCATGAAAGCTGCCTGCCTGTGACAAACCCGCCTGCGGCATGTTTCGATGGGTTCTCTTTTGTCCCATGCCGTTCCTTCCCTGTCACATAGGACGATATGCTTGCCTTAATTAAGGTTGAACTGCTGCTTCCCCCTCCGGTAGCCGTAACCATCGCAAGTGGATTTAATAAATTGAATGCCGCCTCAATGTCTATTGGCAATTTAGCATTGACACCAGCGGAAAAAGCCGATTCCACATAACTGTCTGTAGTTTTCTTAAGCCCGTCAATCTGACTGTAAGTCTCTGACATGTCCGTGTCCCTGATATTAAGGTTCAGCCACTTCTCCGTTGAAAGCATCGGGCTTTCCGTTTTTCCCTTGCCCACAGTTCCATTGTCGCGTATGTCCATCCATTTATCCGCCGGCAATGTCATCTCCTTTTTCTTAGAAAGCCCCGATATCGCTTCCTCGTCAACTTGTGGGACGGATGCCGAAATCTCTTTCAGTATCGCATATACATTTTGAAATTCAGATGCGTTCAGCCCATACAGGTCAAACCAATCCCGTACAAATCCCTCCGACCATGATTCCACATCTGGATTCAATGTCAGGGCTTTGTTCATATATTCCGCCAGACGTTCCTGTAAATCCCCATCCACATACTTCAAACATCCTTCAAGCTGCTTCCCATATGCTTCTGCGATGGAATCCAGACCAAAAGACTGCGCCTGTACATCCAATTCTCGAATCTGCGCCTTATAACCTGATGTAGCTTCTTCAAAGAGCTTATTATACTCCTGTTGTGTAATGGCTCCATCCTCCAACCGCAGGTTCAAATCTGTAAGCGTGACCACCAAAGCCTGCTGATACCTTTCTGCAGCTGATTCCGAATGCGCCTTTACCTCATCCAGCGCAGACATAAAAGAATCCGCATCCAGCGCGGCTCCGCTGCGCTTAATCCCGATTGCCTGCAATTCCGCCTTGCTTTGCGCTTCAGATACTTTATCCGTAATTCCAGCAATCTGCTTTTGCAAGCTTTCAATTTCCTGCGCTTCACTCATCTGCAGTGTGCCGTCATGGAGACGTATCTTTTCCGTTGAAATTACGCCGTCCTCCATCGCCCTGTCCATGACCTCATTCAGCTCCCGGCTTTTCTCTGCAATTTGCGTCTGTAGATTTCCATAATAAGAATCAATTCCAGAATAGTCCGGCTCACCGTCAATAATCAGATCCAATGCAGTTTTCACTTCATAATGTTTGTTTTCAATGTAAGATTTAGCGGAACCCACAAACTGGCTGACAGACTGTTTATATTTTTCCAACTCGGATTTGGACATTTTTACACCAAGGTTTACGCGCCAGTTCTGTTTTTCCATCTCCGACACGCTGTTCTTTAATCCCTCAACCGAACTTTCCGTATCCGCCGCAGCCTTACCAAATTTCTCCAGCCTCTTTTTCATCTTGCCAAAAGTAATTTTTTCTGCCAGTTCCTTTATTTCCTTGAGTGACAGCTTCACATCCCCAAACGCTTTTTTCATCACATCCGCGCAATCTTCCTGAAACATTTTGGCAAACTGTTCCGCGGATACCCCAGAATCATTCATGGCCTCCTGCAAAGCCTTATTTTTAAACTTCACTTCATCAATAGACAGTCCGGTGGCTTCAAAAACTTTCTGGGCGTTCGCAGCGGCTTTTTCGGCTTCCTCCACTTCCGCTTCATAGCTTTCCTTTACTTCATTTCCTTTTATATAACCTGCAATCCCGCCGATGCCTGCGCCTATCGCCGTCCCAAGTCCGGGAAGTATCAATGTCCCGATTGCCGCCCCTGTAACTGCTCCGCCTATTTTTAATCCCGCAGACGTTCCATACGCATGGGATTCTTCCTGATTGTCTGATTTTATCGCCTTATATGCATCCATAGCTCCACTTACTACTGACATGCCGCCGGCTGCAGCTCCTGCAACGCCAAGGGCTCCTGCTCCAACCAGACCTGCTCCGCTGATTCCTGCTGCCTGCGATCCAAGAAAACCGCTGAACCCCCTAATAGAAGTGGAAGTCAGTCTTGTCCCAATCATTCCGAGTGAAGCCATTCCTCCCATTACCCCTGTGCCTGCCGCCGCAGACCCTATAATGGAAGACGCAAGCGGCGTCCCGCCTTCCGCAGCCGGCGCAAAAACAGCCCTTCCCAAGGAAAAAGCCCCTCTGCCTAAACCTATAAACGGAGACGCAATCTTACCCAGCAAAATTGCGGAAAAGACCGAAGATAAATCCGCTTTCTCTCCGCCCGGGAGCAATTTCCCCGCATTGGACAGCAAATTTTGAAAACCCTGCCAGAGTTTCTCAGACACCGCCTCAAAATCAAACCCTTCTGAAAATCCTTTCGCAAACGATGCGCCTATGCTCACTCCTTCGTCCATAGCCTCCCCAAGATCAATCCCAAGAAGCGCCATAATGCCAGCTTTTAATCCTGCCCCAATCCCAGAACCGATATTCTGCGCAACTTCCGCAAACTTCGCTTTCCCTGCGCCGTCCCACCATTCCGAGAACGGCTCCGCAATAAACTCATCCCACGCAATCTTCGCTTTTCCAAATATATCCGCATTCCGCCATTCCGCCGTCCCTGAAATTTCCTGAAACTTTTCCTGCATACGGCCGATCTTCCGTTCAACCCCGTCCATAAAATCATTCAGCCCCTGTTCCACTTCCGGCATTTGGGCGGTCAGCCAGTCCACAAATTTCCTCAAATACGGAGCCATCCGTTCCCCAAAGGAAATCTTCACCCCGTCCACGGCGCTTTGCAAAAAAGTAATGGAGCCTTGCAAATTGTCCATCATGGTTTCCGCCATTCTTGCCGCCGCCCCGTCCGCATTGCCGACCGCATCCGACAGCTTTTTATAATCTTCCGTTGTGGCATTTAAAATCGCAAGGAAGCCTTTCTGCGCATACGTCCCCGCAATGGTGTTCCCAAGGTTCGCCTTCTGTTTGTCCGTAAAGTCGGCAGTCGCTTCCCTTAATTCCTCCATAACGTCTGAAAAATCCCTTGCAGAGCCGTCTGAATGAAAAAAGGCAATCCCCAGTTCGTTCAGGGCGTCCGTGGCGCCCCCAGTATTCGTTGAAAGCCTCGTAAAAATGGAATTTAAAGCTGTGCCCGCCATATTCCCCTTAATGCCCGCGTTTGCCATAAGCCCTGTGGCAAGCGCAACGTCCTCAATGGAATATTTCAGGGTGCCCGCCATGGCTCCGGCATACTTAAACGTCTCCCCCATCAGGGAAACATTCGTGTTCGCATTCGAGGAAGCCGCCGCCATAACGTCCGAAAAATGCCCCGCGTCGCCCGCCTTCATTCCAAAAGCCGTCAGCGCATCCGTAACAATGTCGGATGTGGTGGACAGATTTTCACCCGAAGCCGCCGCAAGGTTTAAGATCCCCTCTATGCCTCCCAGCATGTCCTCCGTTTTCCACCCTGCCATCGCCATATAATTAAAGGCCTCCGCGGATTCCTGCGCCGTAAATTTCGTCGTGGCGCCCATTTCCTTTGCCTTATCCGTCAGCTTCTCCATTTCCATGCCGCTTGTGCCGCTTATAGCTTCCACCTGTGACATAGCGGATTCAAAGCCCTTGTAAGTGTCTATCGCGTCCTTCATGCCGATGCTGACCCCAAGGACCGCCCCAGCCTGAAAGAGGGGATTTTTCAACAAATTTAAAATCCCCCTCACAGGGGAAGTGATAAAGTCCACAGCCTTCATCGTGACGCTCCATGTTTTCCCCACAAAACCCCTCAGCCCATTTTTTAACGTGGAAAGCGCCGGCGCAATCCTGTCCTTTGCCTCAAGCAGGATCTCATACTTTTCTTTTGCCCAGCCTGCAAGCGTTTTCTCCGTTTTCTGCGCCTGCCTGTCAAACTGCGTAACGGATTTTTCCGACTTACCAGCGGATCTTCCGGCATTTTCATAAATCTTTTCCAGCTTTTTCAAGCCCTGTATTGCGGAATTTAACCCAGCCGCCGTTTTATCCACTGTTTCGATCGGTATCTCAATCCGAAGCGTCTCAGCCATCTGCTTTTCCTCCCTCCGCCCTTGATTCCAGCGTAATTTTCATAGATTCCAACATGAACGCCTGCACGCCTTTTGGTTTCCTGTAAAACTCATCCGGAGGGATGCCCGCTGTCTGGAAAATATGGTGCAGCAGGCAGGCTTTCCCTCCGGCGTTTATCAGTTTTTTGCAATTTCCTCCAAATTGTCAGCCTCATAGCCGCTGAGTTTGTCTATTGCATCTAAAACCTTATCCTTTTCACCAGCCTTTAACGCGCACTCTATCACATCTAATCCGTTCATAATGCGGTCCCCCTTCTCATTGATTGCATTCCAGACCCTGCGGTTATCCCAGAGTTTTTCCCTGTCCCCCTCCGTTGTCGCCTCATAGATAATGGCAGACTGGTACTTCACGCGGTTGGTGTCCTCCGGCATCTTCATCCCAAACTGCTTGTTACGCACATATTTGGTATGCCTTTTCCGGCACTTCTCATATTCCTCAGAGCTTAACGGGCGGATATGGAACGCAAAGAACAGCCGCCCTTCCCGAATGATCTCAATGCGCTGCGTCTCCTCCGACGCAAACTCCGCCGCCTCTATCAGCCCCTTGATAAAATCTTCCTCATTCGCCCGTATTAACGCCTTAGCCCCCTCCGTATCCGTTTCAAACTCCCTTACTTCCTGCCGTTGCGCTTCCTGCGCCGCTTCATTCCCCAAACTGCATTCTTCTAAAGCCGCATTTTTCCTAAATTCCTTCGCCATCTGTTTTTCCTCCTACTGTCTGATCGCTTTAATCCCTGTCAACGCGAAGCAGCGACTGTAACTTCGGCGCCCGGTTGACAAAGAAATTCCAATTACGTTTAATTACGTCCCCCACGGACACATTCTGGATATCCACCTGACCGGAGGGAACGCAGTCACGATAAATCACACGCTCCTCTGAGCCATTTCTGCCAAGCAATGACCCCTGAAAATCCCACACAGGCATAACCTGCGTTTCCAGAGCCTTCATCAACTCAACAATAAACGTGTCATCCTCAACCACAATTTGAGACATGGTAAGGTTGACGGCAAACGTATTCGCCGTCTCATGCTCCTGCGCGTCACCCAAAACACTGTACTTGGCGTTATTCCAACTGCTGTTTGCAGTAAACTGCTCCACCGTTGCCAGCAGAACGCCGTCCTTGCTGTAAAACGCCCCATCCTTTCCAGTCCTTGCGTGTCTGGAATCTCCCGCTGCCCTTTCATTTCTCATGCCCTATGCCTCCTATTCTCCATTCGTGCTGAACCGGAACAAAAATGTCAGATAGATATGCTCCATCGAATCCTTGTCGATTACGTCAATATCAAACCATGCGCTGTCCCCGTCCGCCTTATACGCGCCGCTTTCCGTCACTGCGCACGCAATCAGCTTGCCTTCCTCACGCATGGAATCGCCAACGCCCTGTATCTGGCTGATAACAGTCGCCCTTCCATTATTGTCATTGTCAATCTTCCCAATCAAGCCATCCGCAGTGGCGTTCACGCGCCGGATCAGCTCAAAACGCGTCTTGACCCTCCTGATCTTTTTAAAGCCCTCATCTTGATTGTCCGCCGGGGTAACCAGAGTATTAATTGCATTGTCAATCCATACTTGCTTTGCCTTATTGCAGCTTAAAACAATACAGCCCATCTTCTCCGCCAATGCCATCTTTGTGTTTGTAAGCTTCTCCAAAATCCCCGTAAACCCGCTAATCACAGTATGCGTCAGGGAAACATTTGCAGACGCCGCGCCAATCATGCCCGCAATGCGCGCCGCCGTCTGGTATCCGTCAATTTCAGTCCCCTGTTCATCCACCCATGCGTTCAGCACATAATTCATTTTCTCGTCATTAAACGCCGCCGCATGGCCAATCCTTGTTTCCAGATCAACCGTATGCCTCTCCGCAACAACCGCCTGCGCCAGCGATCCCGCATCAAAAATACGCTTTACAAACGCCTGTAAAAGAAGATGGATTTCGGCGTCTTCCGTATCCAGACAGACCGTATTAAACTCAAACGGCTCAATCTTGGCAAAAGCGTTAGAATAATCCCCCGCCGTCACTTGCGGGTTGCTCCCCCGTGAAAAAGCTCTCTGGGAAACAGACGCCAACACGGCATCCTCCTTCCCTTCCTTCAGTTCCGCTTTAAAATTCTTCGAGGACGCAAGCGCCCCTGCCAGCGCAGCCGCTTCCCCTTCACCGGAGGGGAACTCCACTTTTTCAAATTCAACCGTCCCTGAATAAAAAATACACTCCTTTATGGCAGAATCCGAAAGCTTCCCACGGACGGTTACCATGAAATCCTTATCCCCCGCATACCTTGCCGTAACGCTTAACGCATCCTCCCCGCCCGCATCCTTTAAGCTGACGGTTCCCTGTGTTCCTCCATTCCCTACGCGGCAGGCAATGATCGTTTTAGCCCCTCCCGCCATTGCCTCACGGATTGCATCCGTAGTAAGCCCTGTCCCAAACGTCCTCTCATAACCGTCTTCGGCGTTAAGCTCCACCGCCGTATTCAACGGTCCGAAATCCGCTTTAAAAATAACCGCCGTTACCCCGTTCATAAGACCGGAAGCGGCATTGCCGTCCTTCTTTTGGATATTAAAATAGGCTCCGGGACGCACCTTTGCTTCCCCTAATATAAATGTTCCCGCCATCTTTACCAGACCTCCCTTTCCATAAACATCTCAACCACGCTTTTCGCCTCAGTGACCGTACATTCCGTTTTTCCGGCAGCCGTCAATGCCGCCGCCACACACTCCTGCCTCGTCCCAAAGACTTTCCCTGCATTTGCCGCAAGCTCACTGGCCGGATAGCGTGGCTCCTGCGGCATTTTCCGCCCTTTCTTTAACGCCTGCGTCCTTTCCTCTTTCTTTTCCACTGCCTCCGCAGTTTTGCCGCCTTTTTCTGGTTCCATTGCCATTTTACGCCTCCTTACATATACCTGACATGGGCTGCCGTAAAGGAATGGGGCTTTTCCCTGTACCTCAACAGCCCATAGTGGCCTGTTACAAAAATCTGGCCGTCTTTTAAATAGTCCGATTTATAATCTGCCCGCAGCTGTTTTAAAAACATAGGGGAATGGTCTAACATCATCACTTCCCCATCCAACGACATCCTGTTTGCAATTGCTGCCGCCAGTTTCAGCCTTGTCTCACCCCGCGGACATAAAATATGGATGGCAATCCTGCCGTCCATCCATACAGCTGTATTTGTTTCTGAGGATTTATCCACGGACACCAGACGGCAGTAAATGACCGGCCGCGCGGCTGTTGCTTCCGTTATTTCCCCCATCCTGTCATACCCCATCACCGTACATTTAGGAAACAGCCGCTTGATATACTGGCTGACCGCCATGACAGGGTCCGGGTCTGACGTTTCATAGGATGGGTATTCCAGGATGTCAAACCTCACCTCACTGCCGATGGTAGCGTTCCCTTTCTTTTCTTCTATGGTAAAAGCGTCTGTCCTTGCCCATGCAAAACAATAAGGCGTCCCGCCTTCTGGATAAAGGACCACATCACGCAGACAGTCTTTGACAAGCGGCTCTATCATCTCCGGCATAACATCCGCCGTATTCCGGCACAACAAGGATACCGACAATGTGCCTGCGCTGCTACGTTCCTCATTCGCCTGCATGTCAAAATAATAAATGATTTTCGGGTACTGCGGGTTTCCTCCCCACCCTTCCTGTCCCGCGTCCGGCGGTTCCGGGCTGAAAACGGCGGGCGAATCACAATAAGCTGCCAGTTTCTTTACAAGCCTCTCTGAACTGACAAACCTCTTATAAATCAATTCCTCCAGCGTCATCCAAATCCTCCCCTTCCGGTTCTTTCTGACTGTTATCCTCATTCTTTTTTCCATTAAATTCCCATATCTCTGCCATATCCCGCGACCAGCGGAGTTCCCACCGGCCTTTGGCAGCCTCAGAAACCGGGATAATAAAATGGTTCGTGACATTGCCGATACCGGGGTAATACTGCACCACCAGTTTTTCATCTGTTACGGCTGTTACAAACCCTGCCTTTCCTTCTTTCCAAGTAGCATGTCTGCCCCAAAGCAGATACCCGCGCGCAATCCGGCTTTTATCAAATACGGCTGTCGGTTTTTCTGTTACCAGCGCCGTTTCTTTTCCGGGTTCCACTCCCATACATTCCCTCCCTTATGTATATGGTTCGCTGTAAATCTTTTGAATTTCCGGCAAAGCCTCTTCCTTAATTTTCTCTGCAAACGGCCTCGCCGCCATATGCGCTGTCCCATGTTCCAGATAAACCGCATACGGCTCCTGGCTTTCCAGTTCCGCCATAATAGATACCCTTCTGCCGGAAACACTCCCGGTTTTCACCTGCCCATTCCAGTGTAAGCGGAGGTTTCCCGTACGTCTTGCCGGAGCCTCCCCCGGCGCAGACGCCCTGTAAGCCGACTTTTTTGTATAGGGCTTCCTGTAAACCCTGCCACTGCGCTGTCCCTTCAATACGTTCAGTTCTGCATTCCGCATCGCATTGACTGCGCGGACGCCCCTTGATACAACTTTACGGTTAATACCGTCTGTCATTTCCGATACTTTTGCCTTTGCTGTCTTTCCGGCAGAATGGACCGCCTGCGTATCCGCCCACAGCTTCATTTCAAATCCCGCCTTTCCTCCACATAGTATACCGTTGAAATCCCCATCATTCCGGCTTCGTCAATATCAACAATATAAAAAACACGTTCCCCAAATACCAGCTTATCCGTCCGCCTTGCTTTCGGTCTTCCGGCCTGTACAACCGTATGCGTGACAACATGCTCCTTCTGACTGCGATTCGTCCTATCCTCGTTAGACGCTTCCGCAAGGCAGCCTTTCAGAATTTTTATCCCATTTCCAACATGGTTGTCTGCCACCCTCCCGGTACTTGTTACAACCTGACGATTACTCTCAATCATAAACTCTTTGAACAGATTTCCCGGCCTTACATACATCATCTTCGTACTCATCATGGATTTCCAGACCTTTCATTCTGCTGCATACCGGCATAAAAATATGGAGGCTTTTCCGTTGTCCCATTACTAAAACGAGGGACGCTGCACGACTCCGCAGACACTTCCTTTTTCAACTGTTCATAATCTACGCGCCAAAGCTTTGCCCGTTCCTGCATATACAGCCACAACGGCCCTGTTTTTGTATCCACCTCATACGCAAAACGGCGGCACAAGCTCTCTAATAACATAAGCTTTGCTTTTTTCCAAGACTTAGGGCAGCTCCCGATTGCCGCATGGATTTCCTCATCCGCTAACGCTGTAGTATCCGCCCCGCCTTCCACCATCGTATCGCCAAGTTCAAACCTCATGCGGTCTTTGCCATACTCCCTGACCTTCCCCGGCTCATATGTATAGGATCTTCCCGCCATCAGACGCCATCTCCATTTGGGCTGCCATCCGCGGCTTTGCTTTCGCCCATGGCTCCGTTTAGGCCGCCAGCGCCGGAAATTAATTTATCCGCCTGTTTTTTGGCAGCCTCCTTAACCTTTTTGCGGCTGTCTGCCGCATGGAGGAGAACCAACACATTTTCGCTTGTAATATCCGCAATCGCTTTGCCGCTGTCTTCAGCGTTCATCTGCATAATAGAAAATGCCAGATTCAGCTCTTTTGGTGAAAGCAAAACCGTTATGCCGCGATCCGTTCCGCCAAATAAAGCAACCGGAACTTTCCCATCTGCCGTTTCCCGTTTATCCTGTCCGGCGCCCTGATCCAATTCGGCAATATAGCCGCTTTTTAAAAGCTTTCCGCTTCTTTCCGGCAAAATAACGCCGTCCGGAAGGATTGCCCCCGCATGGTAAACCATGCCGCCTGCGGTAAGCCGTTTCCTGCATACATACTGCATAACAATTCCCCCTACACACATTTCTTCATGTAGCAGGCAAGGTCATCACAGGTCTTTCTCATATCCGTAGAAAGCAGCCCTTCCATAAATTCAGAATGCGTGCCACCTTCACCCTCGAATGTGTCAGTCGCCATATAATTCCCATTGCCCAGCATGTCCCATGTAAAAATATACCCCGCCGATGGCTCGTCAATCTGCGGATGCGGCGTTGTGTAGGAAAGCAGGGCGCCGTCCGGCTCACAAATAAACTGCATATCCTCCTGTCCTTCTTCCGCCGCATTATACGTCGCATACAGCACTTTCACCTCGTCCACGCCAAAAAGCTCCGCCAGAACCTTCTCATTAACCTGTGCAGGATTGGCGGCGCTGCCCGTATACTTCACGCGCTCTAATAAATCCGGATGCTCCTTTAACGCAAGATACGCATCATACCCCAGCGTCAGCTTATTCGGCATTCTCCTGCCCTCCAGCCTGATCTGGCGCTTACGGGCGTCAAAAAACCTGATTGGGTCTGAATTTGCGTCTGAAAATTTAATAAACTGGCTCCCGCCTGCCGCCGCCCCAGAAGCAATGCCCTCAAACTCATTTTCCCATGCCCCAGTCTTAAAAAAGCTATTCGCAAACGTAAGATCCAGATGAAGAAGCTGCTGGTCCGTGATAAAACGGTTCTTCGCCCTCCTCGGATCAATGGAAGGCGGGACATTTGCGCGCGCATAATTCTGCGCCCCGATCTGATCGATGCCCACAATCACCTGATCCACCTCACAACGGTACGTCGCGTCCGTATGCCCCATCTGGGCAGGCGCCGCCTTTCCAAACTTCGGCTTCCTCTGCACGTTGTCCCTTGCCAAATCGCCCTTGTTGTAAATATAATAATACCCCGTGGAAAAATCCACCGGGCAGATCGGGAAAATGCTTGTCGCCACATAATCCCCTGCGTTTGCAAAAAACGCCATGCTCATATTTGTCAGATAACGGCTCGGTTTCCATCCCTTCGCAATGCGCGACTGCAATTCCGCAGCGCTTCCCACTTCTCGTCCTATGCCCATTTAACCTCTCCTCCTTATATGCTTTCCGCCACAGCCTTATAGCCTGACTTTGTAATCTGCGCCTTCACCCATGCGCCTGCCTGCTCCGCACCGCTGAGCGCAACGCCCACGATAAAATCACCGGGCTTTGCCGTCACAGCCCTTCCATCCGCATCGGCTGCCAGCTCGGCGCCCGCAGTCACCGCTTCCCCAGCCGCCCATCTGCCAATGTCCTTAATCTGAATGTCAATATCAGCGCCTTTCTCCACAGTTTCGTCCGTTTCAATCAGCGAAATGCCGATTATATGCGCCCCTGCCGCCGGTTTTGCCGCCGCCATGCCATTCATTGCCAGCGCAATGCCCCTCGCATTTTCCAGCCTTTCATACGCCGGCAGTGAAATCGTCGGGCTTTCATTTATGCTTGTCCCAAAATACGTTTCCATTCCCTACTCCTCCTTTTCACATCTTTCTGCCAACTCGGGATTTTCCGCAAGCACTTCATCCAATGCCTGCGCTTTGGAAATCCCTGCTTTCGATTTCATTAATTCCACTGCCTTTGCCTCCGCTTCCGCCCATGCGCCGCCATCTGCCGCCCCTCCATGGCCGGACTTTCCAATCTCTGAAAAAACGCCGGATTTCTCAACGGTTTCCACCGCCTGATCCAAAATGGCAATCATGTCACCATAAGCGCTTCCCCCTGCCGCTTTCAGGCTCTTGAATAAAGGAGCAAGTTCTTCCGCCTTCTTCCCGATTACTGCATATTTCCCTGCAGCCTCCGTAAGCTCCTTATCCTCCACAGCCTCCCGGAACTTCTTCAATTCTTCCAATTCTGCCTTCACCGCAGGATGCAGGTTTTTATAAATATGATCCGGTTCCCCTTCTGGCTGTGTGAATGTCCCCATGGCCCGTACAGACTTTTTTATTTCCGGCCCAAAAGAACCACACATCGGTTCTGTAAACGCCGCCCCTTCTGTATGCCCTTCATTATCAGAACCCGCATCCTCTCCTATGCCACAGCGCTTTTCAATGCTTTCTAAAAAAGCCCTCTCCGCAGCCGTCAGCTTACTTTTGTCAATCTTCATTTCCTTCCCGTCTCCTTCCATATCTTCTTTTTGATTTGTTTTCCGCTTCTTGTCCGGCTCCATAGGCGCTTCCCCTTCCGTTCTGGCAATGCCGGCTTCCCTTCCAGCCGCCCAAGCCGTAAACGAATCCTGCATGACTGAGTAAAACTCACCAAGGCTTTCCTGCATTGCCGCCGCTTTGCCCTTGCTGTCCAGATCCCCATCATTCAACGCCGAACAGAGAGAAGCATGTAAGGCATAGCAGGCATCCCAAATCTCATCCGCTGCCTTGCGGTTCCACACTTCGTTAAAACTTTCATGGAAACTTACGGAACCGCTTTTGCGGACTTCATCCAAAGCGCTGTCTATTTCACTCTGATCCATGCCCGCCGCTTTCCCGATAAAACCAAACATCTTTTTCAGCAGGCCGCCAGAGCTTTTCTTTCCATCTTCTTCCGCCTCCCTTCCTTCCATGTCTTTCCTCTTTAACATTCTGATCCGGGCATCTGGGTTTGCGCCTTCATCCACAAAATCCACCTTCTTAATTTTAAGGTTCTTAAGCTTTGTCGCCAATTTGCCCCTCCTTCCTAAAAATTTATAATACAACAAGGCGCCCCGTCCGGACGCCTTCCTGATTACCACTGTTAGTTTCTTTATTACACAAAAAAGAGAGCCTGTCTCCACGCTCCCTGATTACTGTTATTCTTTATTTCTATATGCCATTACAAACTTTTTCATTCAAACCCGAGTTTATCTTTTCACAACATACATATAATTATGACAAACAAATCCTTACCATACAAATGCTTTTGTGTAAATTTGAATAGAATCATATGTCAAAGGGCAAAAAATTTCCTCTGTAACAGTTTCCCCTGATGGAATCTTCCCATTATTCATTTCAACCGTTTCAGCCTCTAATAGTTTTTGTTTCTCATCATAAAACACTAATGTACATAAACATCCTCCAGTTGTTTCAGAACTTTTATTTTTTGCGCTGATTATCATCCTGTTTCCATCTTGACTTGTTGAAACCTCTATATCTTCATCTTTCAAAGACTTACCACTTGATTTTTTACATTCATAATCTTCTAATTCTACCCGTTCTATATCAGCCCCATATTCTCTTTGAAAAAAGAAATCACTGCCAGAACCCACCGCCTCGACTGTAAATTCATCAGTATGAGAAAACCCTCCATTGCTATCATAAACATTAACTGTCAAAGACACATCCACTGACACATCATTTTTGTTTTTAATCATATATCCAATTTTTTCATACTCAGCCCAAACATTTTCTTCCTGCCATTTTTCTTTCTCAACAGTAACATTCTTTTTTAATTCCTCTTTCGAAGCCCCGCCACAACCCTGTAACAACATCACTAACACTGCCGCCAAAAGAATTAATGTTTTTTTCATTTCTTTTCTTCCGTCCTCCATCCTCTTATTTATAAATATCCCTACTTTTTAAACAAAAAATCCTGTTGCTCATCAATACCGGATACCTCCGCTTCGCCTTCCCCTACTATTTGCGTTGTAAACTCATCATATTCAGGAGAACCATCAGAAGAATAATTGCTTAATGATACTTCCCTATTTGTAGAATCCTGATGATAATTCACTAACATAACCGTAAAAAGCGCATTTTCATCAGGCGCAAACGCAATATACACATAATCATTATTTTTATCAGTAAATTTAATGGAACACTCAGCATCTGCGCTTGGCTCCATAATTTTCACTGTGTATTTATCCACATTTTGGGCAAATGTCTTTACCGCCTCAAAAATAAACGGCTTTTCCCTCTTTGCATATGGAAGATACACTTCTTGGAACAAGGCTGAGACTTCCTGCGTTTCCGTTTCCACATTCTGTACATCTTCTTTTTCTTCTGTATTTTCCGAAGGTTCCGATTCCGAAAGAGCCTTTCCTGTCCTGTAATCATACAGTCTTACATTTTCATCTAAAGATTCGTCAATATAATATACATTTCCCGTCGCGATCCCCTTAATAGAATTTATTTTCCATTTAACTTCCGCTGATAGGGGACACTCCACACTAATAATCATTTTTTTCATGTTATCAGCAACCGTATATATATCTAATGCCAGCTTCTCACTGTCTTCGGCATAATTTCCATACGTAAGCTCACCCACATACATTACTCCTATCTTGGACAATGCATCTACCACTGTATTCCCTAATTGATTCACATCAGGAATATTCACCGCCTGCTCATCTGTGACTGCAACAAACCCATCTGGATATGAAATATCCTCTTGAGACGTTTCAGATTCCGGCTCCTCTGTTTCCGTTTCAGATTCCGGCTCCCCTGTTTCCGTTTCTGCCCCATCTAATTTTACCTGTTCTGTCTGCGGCTCTTTTACTGTATCTTTTGGTTTTGCCGTTTCGCCGCACCCTTGAAGAAAAAGTATGCCTGTTGCCATTAATACCGCTACTATTCTTTTCATTACTTCCATTACCCCACTTTCATAATTTTATCTGATAATAACATACATTGCGAGGCTATAAAAAAATATGATTCGACATAAAACGACATTCCAACAGACATAAAATTCCAATAATCCGCGTCTATACGACTGCATGATTCATTTTATACACATTCTATAAACCCGCATATTGAAAACAATATACGCATATACAGAATTTTTACCGCTTACTAAAAGGCTTCCACCCTCTGGGCTTCCCCCTCAATCGAAAACATCTGATAAGTACCGTCTTTGACTTTTTCCCATACAGCTTTATCCGTAACTTTAAACCCGATCCACCAGCCAATCGGGAGAACGCCAACCGGAATACCCATAGCCCTCATTTTCTCCTTAGTGAACACAACGCTTTCAACCAGCATGGCAGAGCCGCCCCTTTCGTGCATTTCCCCTCCCTCACGGTACAACAGGACAAACTCATAAGCGGCGCGTTCCAAATCTTCCGGCTCCACAATATCCTGCTGACAGTCCTCGATCAGTTCCCCATCTACACGCATGGAAACGCTCGCCCAGCCGAAAGCAAGCATTTTTTCATCGTCTGACTTTGCTATTTTGAAACTGCCTTTTATAATATCTTCTTTCTCCTCCTGCTTATTTTTCATTATCAAATCTGAGAATTTCTTCACCTCACTGCCTTCTTTCCTTACTGCATTAAAAAAACTGCCTATTGGCAGCCTTAATATAATTAAGTTATTTTTTCAAAAATCATTTCTTTTCGATTAAATCCGAAAATTTTTTCATCCCGTGTTTCTTTTCTCCCTTTTTGATAGGTTTTTCTATTTCATCTGACTGGTTTTCGTCTGATTCCTGCTGAATTGGCTCAAAAAATGGGCAGTCCACATTTTTGCCATTCCATATTTCAGGAGGCAACTTTTGGGGATGCGCTTTGCAATAACGTGTCGCATCATTTCTTATTTTTTTATGTTTACAACCAAGACATACACAAAATAAATTCAGCTTATACTCATCAATTGTCCTTATCATAATCTCTCCTCAAAAAATAATTGTATCCCATACTTCTTCGTAAGGATCTTCCATGTCTCTTCGCCTAATAGCCTGAGTGCCTGAAACTCGTTCATTCCCTGCCGTACCATATCTTTATATTTAGGAGATAATCTGTTCGTAATACTATCAAATTCTTTACTGAACATATCAAACTCTGGCAAATTTTCAAGTTCTTTAGAATACATTAACACATATGCCCCATACTTTCCAGCTGCACGAAAGGAATTTGCTTTATAATCTTTTAACAAATACAAATCTTCTGGAGATGGCGGAGTGCTATATGGGTGATTATGTGTCACATCTGCGCCTTTCATCATGTAACACTGTATTTTTGTAAATCGGACAGAATCTTCATTTCCAACCTGTGCATATATTGCTTTCCCGTTTTTATCAAAACATACTGCTGTTTCATAATTTCTTTCTGAAATTTCTTTTTCCACCTGTTGCAAACTCTTTCCCTTATAATCATAAAATCTTTCATCAGAAGGATTATTATTTGTAAATAACCCAAACCTGTCATGCGCTTCCCCTATTTCCTCCACAGGCATTTCCACAGAGTTGCCATCTGTATATTTTGGAGATTCCACCTCAATATACTCCACCGCACACGCGCACCTAGGATGCGCCGGAGGAAGCAAATCCTGTCCTGCAAACAGCAGTTTTCCCTGAAACTGAAATCCACTGTCCATTCCAACTTCCACGCCTTCCAGCCCTTGGCAGACACTGCATACCTGATCGTCCCCTGACGTACTCCAACGTTTCACTACTTTCCCAACCAGCCCCTGTGACTGCGCCTGCCGTATCCCTTCGTCTGCGCCCCTGTTGTACGCAAATGCGGATTCTGTCTGCGCGATCGTCATAGCCCGCTGCCTGCGCTGGCGTTCCGCATATTTTATGGCGGCGTCCCGCGCCTTTCTCTGTATGCTCTCCGGTTTCATGCGTGGGTGTTCTTTTTTCAGGTTTTCCACTATGCTGTCATAATATCTCACATTTGCTTTTGCCTGCCCCGCCGTCAGTCCAATACAGGGGCGTATCATTCTGGAAAGTTCATCTACCGTATGGCCTTCTATCATCTTCTTAGACAACAGGGCTGCAATAGCGTCTTTCTGCTGCTGCGTGCAGGAAGTAACGAACTCTGCACCTCTCTGATCCAGCCATGACAGTATTCCGGGGCTTTGCGTCTGAAACGTAAAACCTCCTGCAACTGCTTCCACAATTGGCTGCTTTACCGCCCCTGCCTGCATTGCATTTACCCACATATCATTCAACTGTGTCTTTACCAGATAAGAATAATCCTGCCGCCACTGCTGCAGGATCTCATTTCCGATATACCCTGCCAGAACTGCTTCCCTTAATTCCTGATATGTAATAGCCGTCTGCTGGTCTTTCCAGAATCCGCATAAAAATTCCACCGGCTTTTCCACCACATCAGCACTTTCCAAAAATCCATTCAGCCTGTCCAAAACTTCCTGCGCGCTTTTGGATTTTACTTTCTTTACCCTCTTTGGGAGAATCATTCGAAATCCCATCTTCCGTTCTCCCTTCCCAGCCGTCGTTTCGCTGCTTTTACCTTATCCTCCGGGAATTCTTCCTTTTCCTCGTTTGGTTCGGTTCCTGCGGCTGTTTCCGGTTCCGGCGGCTCGTTCTGTTCCTGCTGTCTCTGCCTGCTTCGGTCAATCTCTCTCGTATCAGAAGTCCTCTGCGGAAGATGCCCTACCTGCCGGATATAATCCTCCAGACCATCATCCGGAACCAGAACGCCAATACCGGTCATAACCTTAATAAATGCCCCTACTTTAGCGATATCAGCGTCCTCAATATCCCCATGCGTCATTTTCGGATATTCCGTAATTCCCGCAAAATGCTGTCCATTCATATCTATCAATGACGGTATGCCCTGACTGTTGAATGTTTCACAGATAATGTCCAAAAAAGCCCCTATTGCAACCGCAAAAAGCTCCGTCTTGTCAGAACTGAGTGCCCAGCTCCCTGTCTTGTCATGCCCAAGGAAAATAAAATCCGCCAGTACCGTCATAGCAATCCGGGTATCATAGCGGTTAATAATTGCATTCGTGTCAAACTGCCTTGTGCCGCCGGAACTGAGCAATTCCAGCTCATATCCGAAAGGAAGTACAACACCTTCCATTTCATCCCTGCGAATATTGCGGACCATCTCTTCCATTCCGGCGCGAATGAATGTATTGTCAGGGATTGTGTCATCCCATAAGTCCAAACCTTGCGGTCCATGCAGAACCGGAAGCCCTGCCAGATCTCTTTCAATCCCAATCCCCTCAATTTCCTGAATCCTCCGTTTGAAATACCACGAACGGTAAGCATTCCTTAAAATACTCCGTCCTTCCGGGTTATTCTTCCTGCTTTTCGTCCGAAATAACAATGCTTTTTCTACGGGGATTGTGAACATTCCGTAATTTGGAGGCGGCATCTGCGTCATTCCAAGAAGATTATCCTCGTTATCATATTCCCACTGGTAAAGCGTTTCCTGCGAACGTATCGGCAGTTTCTTCCACCCGATCAGCCCGTCATTGTACTTGCTTTTCGTTCTTGAATCCTTCGTATTCCCCATGCGCCGCTTATACACGATCTCGTGATAGCTCCAGCCGTAAGTAAGAAAAGACAAAATTTCAGAAATCGTATCTATCCATGTATCCTGCATGTCATTCATGCAGCTCTCCACAAATTCAGCCGCCTCCTTGTCCTTTGCGGTACCGCCGCCCGGTTCCACGTTCCAATTACACTGCCTTACCAGCATTTCAATTGAAAAAAGGATAGCGCCTGCCACATCGTCATTCTCAGACATCTCCCGGTAGGCTTCTACCCCTTTTCTGCCCCTCAGCTCATGCAGGAACTCTTCATAAATAATTCCGCCATATCTGCGCTGTCCAATTCGGCCGATTTCTTTACTTCCAGACATATTCCTCACCCCGCGCCTATTTCTCAAAATATTTCAGAATGTCCGGATCGCGTAATCTCCGTATCTGTTCTTCAAATGACATTCCGGTAAACTCTTTCCATAATTCCGGGCGCTTTTCTATCCACGACCCTGCAAGAATACTCCGGCTGGCGCCTTCCTCATCCGTAAATATTTCTATTCCTGCGCTTTTCCCCAGTTTTTTCAACAATTGATGAAACAGTATCTGCTTTGTGTCTGCAAACTCCCTGTCATACTCAAATGCATACCTGCAATACAGGCAGTGGCTATTATCCCCTAACAATCCAAACTGGATAACCCTTGCCATACAATGCTGCTCCTTTTCAGAAAGCGTCATCTCTTTTGTAATTTCCGTTTTGTTCTGTTCCATTTGTCCTCACCTCATAACTCAGTCTTCCAATAACTCGACTTACTCAGTTTTCCAATCACTTCCTTACCGGGAGCTCTTCCTGTATATTTTTTCACCTTTCCAAGATAGACGGAAAGCGCCGCCGCATCTGCCCGGTCAGGAGAACTTACTCCGCGTTTCTTCATCTCTTTTTTACTTTCCAGCTCCAATTTTCCATTAGATGACATAAAATATTTTCTAATAGATAACTGGGCAAAAGTATCTGCATCATCTTCTAATTCAATCTGCTTCTCTTCCAATAAATCCCGCAAAACTGCCCACATATGCGTGGTTAAATTATTATAATGTTCAGCCGCTTCTCTGCCTTCCATAGTATCCACATCAATTTTTTCCGCTGCATTAATTGGGATTACAAATAAACGATTCAAATGCTGTTCCCGTTTCACTTCTTTCAGCCGATCTGTTACACCGCCGCCAAGACCCGTATCGTCAATATTGACATAAACACTACCTTGATATTCCGGAAATTCCTTAATTACTTTCCTATACTGGGCAACAATATCCCCAACAGTTGCCATCAAATCCTGTCCATGCCTGTACACAGCTAAACTCAATTTTCCTTTGACATTCCTGTATAAAACAGTCTCGTCATCTCCAAACCTTGCAACATCAACGCCAAACATAATATAAGGCATTCCCTTCTCTTCAGGCAAATCATATACCTTACTCCCGCATTGCTCTATCACTGAAAGCATGATAAATACATCATCTTCCTGTTTTGGAAACTCTCCGAATACACGCACCAATACAACATTGCTCTCTCTTCCATACTTCCGTATGAGAGATTCTATATTCTGCTTATTTGTCCTCGGACTGTCCGTTGATGATACTGTACGATATTGATAAAGTGCCCTATCCGCATGGAAAGCATCATAAAATGTACCAGAAGTCCTTGTCGGGTTCCCACACATCAATAATTTATTATTCCTGCCGGACAATGTACCCAGTATTGCTTCCATAATCGGGTCAGCAACACCGGAGGCCTCATCTACTATGAACAATACCGATAGGTAACGGTCTGAACTGGCTTTACAGTTCTCGCCGCTTTCCCCCGGTTCGCACCGTGCATGACAGTTTCCCATC
>OFEZ01000081.1_pt1 | contig 71200 bp, 62 predicted proteins | sample 1521241 | NCBI WGS metagenome assembly OFEZ01 (sample SAMEA3504099, study PRJEB24116) | mouse gut metagenome | biome: mouse gut; feature: mouse-associated habitat; material: faeces | place: Denmark | collected 2011
CGTAAATAATCTTGGTTGCTACCATTTCCTTTAAGGTGACTTTTGACTTCATGTTCCATTCCTCCATGGGATAAATTTACAGCCGGCGTATGTTATAAATATATCACTCGGCACTCGCTTTGTCAAGAAGCTGCTTGGCTTCCCAAACATGTTCACCTGCATTGATGCAGTATGTGATTACAAGGCCGTCCTTGAAGTAGTCGATACCTTTGCTCTCACACAGCTTACGCAAGGCGGCGACCGCACTCAGTAGAGAATACTCGCTACTGCCGGTCTGCTCTTTGCAGAGTTCGTTAATATTGAGGATTGTTTCTTCTCCTGCGCTCTGTCCAGCTACGTCAAGCCAATTGTCGAGGTTGGCATAACTGTCTGCATCATCGCTGAGGCCGATGTATTGGAATGTGCGCCAACCTTTGGCACTTGCCGCAAAGGTGATTTGCACACCAATGCTTACGGCATCTTTCGCGATTGCATATTCGATTGCACTCTGCTTGGTGTCGTATGTCGGAGGATTGGAGGGAAGTTCATCGCCGTTGGCAAGTCGGGCGGCAGTTACGTTGTAGCAGTTGCCGACAGACGAACCGTTGCCGAATGCTTTCCAATTATCATCTGCACCAATGCCGTTGTCTGGGTCATTGCCCACAAATTGCATAGCTTTCCAACCAACTTCACTATCAAGATATGTAACAACGCTACCGGGTTTAATTACTTCTGTAACGTTATCAAGGTATGTTGCGACATCGGAGAATGTCATACTGCCGGTTGTTTCAAACAGCTCGTTGATATTGACAAATGTGGTAATTGAAAATGCCTTTTTCAGCCGCTCGATATTTCCCGCGTTTAGTTTGCCTTTATCCCCGGGATAAGCCGTTGAGGAGGTTTCACCAAGAGCAAGGTCAGTTCCGGTAACTACCATTTTGCTACCGCTCCAACGATATGACTTGTTGTTGGTCTTGTCTACATACAACTTGTCGCTTGCAGGTATCCTGCCGTTTAACGAAATTTCGCCGAAAGAGTCTGCATTATACCAATTGCTGTAATAATTGACTGTAATGTCTAATCTGTGAGGTTTTGCTATAAAGCAGCCTGTAACGCTGTTAAACATCACATCTACCTCTCCCGTAATTGACTGAGTTTCGGGTGTCGCAACAATAGTCACAAAACCGTCAAATTCTTTGACATCATCCATCGCACCAGGTATGAAGCGAGTTGGAATGAGGCCATTGTCGCCAATGGGGGCTATGCCTCCTGGTAGACCTTTGCTGTCAGTAATGGATTTGATTGCGGCTGCGTTCTTGGATATGGAGGAGTCATGTACATCAACACGACCTTTTAGTGTCGCGATATTGCCTGTGTTGGTGTTTATACCATTGCCGAGTGTTGTCTGCTGTGTCTTTATACCGCTGATTTCAGTGTCGTGTGCATCAACTCGCTTTTCAAGACTTTCGTGCTGACCGCGCAAAGTAGACAAATCCTCTCGGAGATTATCAACCTGTTCATTGTCCACAACAATCTCATAAAGTTTGTTGATAGGCTCACACACCCAATCACCACCACTGCCGACATACATTCTGAACAGAGCCTTGCCCTGCTGAACGGTCAGTTCGAGGTCTGCAATGTCTTTGTCCGATGCGGAAACACCGGCAAACCAACCGTCATGCGGTTGCGGGTAAGCTTCGCGCAGGGCAGCAACGGACGCAAACAATCCTTTGTTCACACCCTTGATGTTCTTTGCTTCAAGCCAACCCTCAACTATTAGGTCGTGGCCTATACGGGCATTGCCCTGAATGTTGGCATCGCCTCCGGCCGATACATTGCGCCCAACCGCAACATCACCGTCTATTTGTTTTGTTGGAATTGAACTCATTGTAGTGCTGTTTTAGAAATTTCGGAGAGCGCCGATGATTTCTCGGACTCGCCTAATGTGAGTAATACTAATGACGCGGCAGCATAAACCACGGCTGTGTAACAGCGTTCACAGATGTCTATACCCTCATCGCGGTCTATTTTCGGATAAGGGAGATACTGCGCTCGGCGCACATACGCTCTTTCGCTTTTGCAGGAGTAGAACTCCAACGCGCGGCCTTCGGGTCGTATCGTGATTACGCAGACCGGCTTTTGTGCTGTGCCTCGCAATGCTTTTATGCGCTGACGTTGCAATGCATATTCGGGGTCTGTGGTGCTTATTGCCGTGAATACAGCTTTCTCCCAATCGCTCATTTCAAAGACGATAAGGCGCATGAAGTCATGCGGCAACAGAACCCAACCGCTTTCGAGGTCGCCCCAATATATGGCATCGCCGAAATTGTGACCCTGTTCCAAAAGGTATGTCGGTGCGTTTGTATGCACTCTAACAACAGCTTCCAAAATCTTGCTTCTCACAATATCGTCAAGCGCAAGAGTGTCTATGTCGTCAGTCTGCAACAACTGCTCACTCGTCATATTTTGGTCGAGGCATACGCGCACATCGCGCATTACATCGTGAATGTTATATACCATAGCGTCATGTAGTTTATTCTTCTACGCTTTCGCTCTCGGTGCTTTCGCCGCCGTTAAGGGTGTCGAACTTTGCGCCAACGAACTTAACACCATGCTCTGATGCGGCTTTCTGCGCGGCATCGTAGGAGCGGACTTTGTAGGAAGAAATGTTGAATTGCTCTTGCAGGTATGCCTGTGCGTCTTGGAGGCAGCTTGCTTCAACGATTGTGAGGCCGTCTGCCGCCTCATCGTTTGCGACTTCTTCGGCTGACGCTGTTGCTTCCTCGGCAGATTGTTCTGCTTCGGGGACAGGAGCCGGTGCAGGGCTTTCGGCCTCCTCGACTTTGGCCTCAACCTCGGCAGGTGCAGGCGCAGGAGCTTCGGGAGTCGGAGCGACTGTTTGGGGTTTAGGTGCCGGTGCTTGGGGCTTCGGCTTTGCGGCTTTTGTTGGCTTCGCAACATCGGGCAACGCGGTTCTGCGCAAAAGAATGATGCGACCTTCCTTGAAATAGGTGCTTTGCTCAATCACTTTCTGAATGAAAGGATTGGCCGTGGTGTACTCGGCAGGAGTAACACCATACGAAGTAAGCGCTCCGCCGGTGAAATGTACCCTTACAGTAGCGGCTCCGGCTTTAATCTGTGCGACCCAATCAACAAGTCGGGGTGCGCCATAAGTGATTTTTTCCATTGTCTTATATGGGGTTTGAGATTTGTTGAATGAAAAAAGTGGCGGTAAGGCGTTGGCCGCCCTCCGCCACTTTTCCTGTTTAATTTGATGATACGGGTTAGTCTGCGATGATTTCACCTGTGAACTCTACCCAACCGCCTGTTTCACCCTTGTACTGCCACATCTGACCGTTCTGTGCGGCGGCATTGATGCCGGGGCAGTCCTGTGTGAGCAGATATACGCGGCCTTCAACGAGGTCGGCACCGACAGGAGCTTCTTTGCTCTCCCAAATGGTGTAGGTGGTGGCACCGGCATTTGCCTTTTCGCCCTCACCGTCAATCCAAATGTGACAAGCGCCTTTGAGTGCGAGGCCGTCCCACACAACGATACCCTTGCGAGTAGCTTCTTCGCCCTCCACACGGTCGTTGAACTCGTGCTGCTGCGAGTAGATGTAGTGGACGAGGCGGTCTTCGCCTATGAGGGCGCCGGAGTTGGAATAGCCGAGAGTGTCAAGAGTAGGCTCACGCTTGATGTCGATGTCGCCGAACACGGTGTGAATGCTTGTGACAGTCCAACCGATAGGGTTCGTCTTGGTGACAATCTGAATTTCCTTGTGCTTGCTGAAGTCGATGCACTGCAATTCTTCAAGGAGGTTCTTACCTGCAAGGAGCAGGGCGGTCTTGGGAACATCTTCGCCGGTGAAATACATCTTGGCAAGGGCAATGAGCTTCTCGTAAGTCCATGTACCTGCGTGCTGCAGTTCGCGCTTGAACTGCCAACGGATACCCTCGGTGAAGTAAACCATCTGTTCGCCGAGCTTGGGCACCTTGACAGGGAGCTTGCCTTTGATACCCGTCCACAGGGTGCGGTTGCCGGCACGCTTGAAATTAAGGATTGCCTGTTCTGCGATGAGGCTCTGCGTGAACGGAATGTGCTTCTTCTGTGCCTCGAAGTAGTCGGAAACAACTTGGTTCATGCCACGCTTCTGAAGATATACAATAGAGGGGCGAGGCACGATGAGGTCGGGGTCTACTTCTTTCTGCGTTTCATACATCGCATTGGCGAGAAGTTTCACCTTTGAACCGGCAGGAATGGCAGGAGTTGTGCAGAAAGCATCGGTCTCGTTTGTTTTCGGACCATTGACTGCACGAACTACGGGGTTGTCGGTGGTTGTGTCACGGCCTGTAACAAAGAGCATGAGGCTCTTGCCGGGGGTAACGGTCTTGCCATCGGGAGCATAGCCGTCCACATCGGGGACGAGAAGTGTGTGATAGTCGCGCGGAATGTTTTGGTCGCTTGCCGCAAGGGGAAGTACGAACTGAGCCTTTGAACTTGCTGCGACTGCGGTGTCCGTTGTGAGGGAGCTGCGCTGTTCGTCAATCATGAAGTGTTCAACTTCGGGGCTGTTGACCTTGACTTTCTTTGCTTTGAGCATAAGCGACATGAGTGCCGTGTCCTCGCTTTGGAAGCGGAACAGTTGGTCGTCAATGTCTGTTTCTACGAGATTGCCTGGTGCTATGCCGCCTGTTGCGCCCGCTACAGTGCTGACGGTAGTGGCTTGACCCGGTGCTTGGGACTGCACCCCGGCTGTGCCGGGAGAGGTGGGAACTGCCGCTCCCGAACCTACAGTTACGTTTTCGATTTCTGCCATAGCGTTATAAAATTAAATGTAAATTGTCTATTTATCGGTTGATACTATGTTACCCGGCTTGATGCCGCCTGTTGCTGATGCAAGATTGCTGACGGTTGTCGCGCATCCCGGAAGCTGCGTTTTCAGTCCTGCACTACCTTTGGTGGGTTGCAGAGGCTTTTCGACAAATTTGATATGTTCACCCATTATCGCGCTCCGTCTGCAATGTCAAAGATTGAACCTTTATCACGAGAGGGCGCAGGTGCATTGTTGGCTCCGCCCAAAGTCGGAGTGCCGTCACCGCGCTTAGGCTTGCGAAGCTTTGCCTCAGCTTTGGCATTCTTGCCTCTGATTTCGCCCTCCTCACTTGCGGCGGCGATGTCTGCATCGTGATTGATAGCTTTGAGAGCCATGTCGATTGTTTCGGGTTTGATGATACCGATTACAGCGTCATTCGTAACCTCCTTAATCCAATCGGCGGCAGCGTCTATCTGCTCATCGGTAAGACCGAGTTCCTGCTGTTTCTGCTCAAGCATAGCAAGGGTGGCTTTCATATTCTTTTCCCACTCCTCTTCAAGTCCTTTCTGCTTGGCCATGCGGTCGATGTATTCTTTGTTGCTTGCAGAATACTCGTCCATCTTTGCAGGGTCATCGAGCATTTCCTTTACACCGTCAATGCCGATACGGTTAATGAGTGACGTCCACGGGTCTTTGCCCTGCGCCATGTCCGTAATGAACTGAGCGCTGTGGGGGTCATTCGCAAGCATATCAGTCAGCTTGCGTTCGCGCTCCTCGTAGCCCGATAACTTGTTGTCATATTCGTCATAATCGTCACTGATTTGGCCGAATAAGGCTTCATCATCGGCATACTCTCTGTCGGGGTATTTCTTTTTCAGTCGTTCGCCAAATTGGTCACGTCTGCTCTTAACTTGCTTTTCCTCAGCCATAGTTTCAAATTGATGTTACATGGGTGTTTAATCTATGGCAAAGTTAAGGGTGTTAAATGGGTCGGCATCGTTATCTTTTGAGTTGCTATGTTGTATCTTTGTATTGAGTTTAATACCTTAAAGTGCAGCGCAATGAAGTCCTTCGGAAGTGTTTTGGCCTTTACTCGCGAACGCAATGCAGCGTTGCTAAAGGCATATCGAGAGCAGGTAGATGCAGCGAGTTTTATTCGGTTGAACGAAATCGGCGAGAAGATTGTTAATTCTCCTTCTCCCCGGTTTTGGGTATCAGAGGAACGTGCGGCTGCGGTGGTGTCTGCTATTATGCGAGGGAAGCCGGTGTTGGAAACGATGCGCCCGACAAAACGAGAAATGTTTGAGGAGATACACCGCAGGGTAATGGCTCTAAAAGAACAGCACCCCGATTGGCACCTGTGTCAGTTGGTCTTTAATGTTGTCAATTCTCCCGCACCCAAATTCTATATGGAGGTTTCATCAGCACTTGAAAGGTTATTCAAAATCCGCAACGGCTGGTACGACAATGGAAAAGGAAATTACAGTTTCTAACATAGTCGCTGAGAATGACAAGCGCCGCGATGAGATGTTTTCGCGGTTCAATCCTATCACCGGCGAGGGTTCTGTCGGTAAACGTGTCTTTGTGCATATACAGGACTTTCCCATGCAGTCACAATGGTTACCTGCTTCAATGGCAGAAAATACACTTGTCAAGGCACTGATAAAGAACAATGGTATAGACGGCCTCCTGCGCAATGATATGGGAGTTGATGAGCCGACTCAAGAGGACAGGGAGGCCGTTATCAATACTTTTGTTAGACTCCGCTCATTGCATGATTTTCCATTTTGGGCTGCGACTTTCGTCTACATCAAAAACAAGGAGGTCGGTCAGCCCGACTGTCTTTTCCGTTTGTCATACCCTCAACGTAGGTTCGTTGAGATGCTTGAACGTATGAGGCTTGCAGAAAAGCCAATACGAATAATTCTGCTCAAAGCACGACAATGGGGAGGCTCTACAACATCACAGCTTTATATGGCATGGTTGCAACTCATTCATCGCACCGGCCTCAACTCTCTAATCATATCCAACTATAACAAAGGTTCTGAAACAATCAAGGGTATGTTCAAGAAGATGATTGAGGCTTACCCTGTGTCGATGCTCCATGAGGCAGGAGATACATACTCCGAGAACGAGGAAAAACTTGTCGGTGTAGGTCGCTCCGGCCTTACTCAGCTTGTGCCACAACGTAACGCAACAATTTCAATAGGCTCTGCCGAGTCGCCGGACTCATGTCGTGGTGGTGACTATGCTCTTGTGCATCTTTCGGAGGTCGGTTTGTGGAAAGCGACTGACGGCAAAAAGCCGGAGGATATTGTGCGCTCTGCCTGTTCGGGTGTCCTGTATCGACCTTATACGATGATTGTATATGAAAGCACGGCCAACGGTGTAGGTAATTTCTTCCATAACGAGTATGTTGCAGCCAAAGACCCGGAAATTAAATCTCAGTTTGAGCCTCTGTTTATTTCGTGGTTTGACATCGAGCTGTACCAACTTCCATTTGAGAATAAGGAGGAGTTATATAAGTTTGCTACATGGTTGTACGACAATAGGCTGAACGGCTCTGCGCCCTCAGACCGCGAGGAGTGTGGCAAGTATCTTTGGTGGTTGTGGGAGATTGGTGCTACATTGGAGGGCATTCATTGGTATGTTGAGGAACGAGCAAAGTATCACGACCACGGTTCAATGGCTTCCGAATATCCGTCTGATGATGTAGAGGCATTTGTAAACTCCGGCTCTGCTGTATTCGACAAGTATTGTGTGGAGGCTCTGCGGCCGACTACAAAGAAGCCTCCTCGCTATGTGGGCGACATATATGCGCACGGCGATGAGGGCGAGGACGCTCTGCGCGATTTGCGGTTCAAGGCCGATGCACAGGGTATGTTGTGGGTTTGGAATTTGCCCGACCCTGTTAATCCTAATGACCCGGAGGAGGTGACAAACCGCTACCTTACTGTCGTGGACGTTGGCGGTCGCTCCAATAAGGCCGACTGGTCTGTGATTGTGGTATTCGACCGTCTGTTGATGATGGACGGTGGCAAACCGTCTGTTGTCGCTCAATGGTACGGCCACATTGATATGGACTTGTTGGCATGGAAAGCTGCTCAGATAGCTGCGTTCTACGACAACTCCCTGCTCGTCATTGAAAGTAATACGCTCGAAACACACGATAAGGAGCGCAACGTGGACGGCGACCAATCCACGGCTATACTCAATCAGATAAAAGACATCTATCCAAACCTGTATGCTCGCAAGCAATCAGAGGACGCGATTGTTCAAGGCTTGCCTGTTCGTTATGGCTTCCACACTAATGTTGCCACTAAGCCGATGATTATCTCAACGCTTGTAAAGGTTATACGTGAGGGTCTTTATATTGAGCGTGACAAGCGTTGTATTGACGAGTTTTTGAACTATGAGAAGAAGCCTAACGGTTCTTTCGGAGCAAAGGCCGGTACTCATGACGACTTGCTTATGACACGAGCAATAGGCCTGCACATCTGTTTCTATGAAATGGAACTGCCGCAAGTCGTAACTCGCGGCAGCAACAATCTGAAATATGTTCCTAAAGTTGTATCGGCGGCTTCATTCTAACCTATGCGGTTTGCGCTTGTGGCTGACCTCCGCGCATGGCACCTTGCAGTTGGTTTACGGCATTCATATTTGCGCCCTGCTGTGCCTGTGCTATAAGTTGAGGTGATACACCCTCCGGCACCTGTCCGGCTTCCAACTGCTCTTTCTGCGATTGGATAGACTGCAACAACTCGTCTGCGAATGGGAAATTTCCGGCTTGTAGAAGTTGCTCCAACGAGATTGCTTGCTGTTGCCACAACTGCATAAGGAAGTCGTTTGCCATAGCGCGATAAGCAGGTGTCGCGGTACTCGGCACGATTGAAAGGTCAAACTCAACATCGCGGATTTTTCGGGGGTCATACTCAATCTGAGTGCCTACGCGACCGGCAATGTTGAATACTCTCTTTTGGTCGTAGAACTGCTGCATATTCTTAACGTCCTTATATGCGGCATCGCGCACAAACTCGCTGAACGTGTCGAGCAGGTCAAGCAACGATGTGGTTGCATTCTGTGTCTGCTGATTGTAGAGCGCCGCAGACATTCCTGCATATCCGGGTTTGCCTTGCAATGCTCCATTCACACCCGATATGTCCTCAAAGAATTTGAGTTGTAAGTTGAGCAATTCGTTAATGCCGATATTGGTAGAGTTGGCTTGAACCTGTTGAGGCAGGTCACGGTGGTTCTTTGACGGAGTGTAGACAATAACACCATCGTGGCGGCTCCACATATCTGCAAAGTCCTCCGGCGACATTCCTTTTGGAATACAGTCGCTCGGTATCATCAACACACCTTTGGCCGATGCTCTCATAATCCAATCGTAGAGGGTTATGAGGCGGTTGGTGTATCGCTGTTGGTCGATTACATCACTGACAAACGAATGTATCTCGCCGTCAATGAAAGGATATGCCTTGAAAACGTATGGGTGGCTCTTGTGGTCGTATGGTGTTTCTCCCTCTTTCAGAATATCGCCAAATGGTGTGAGGTAGTAATAATACCAAAAAGAGTCCATAAACCACTCGGCACGGATTAGTGGAATATCTTCCTGCGGCATACCTGCGGCCAACCCCTGCATGATGCGCTGTGTGTTTTCTTCCACTACCATTTCTTTATAATCCTCAAGCTCAATCTTGAATATATCGCCGTTGTTATAATCATGACACCAATAGCGAGGTTTTGTTTCTTTGCGCCATACCTCAATCACACGGCACCGGCTTTCATCACGCGGCACAAGAAAATCCATTTCTGGGGACTGAGAGTAACCGAACTGTTCCCACGCTTGTGTCAGAACAATCTTTTCTCTTGCAGAACGGTATATCTGTGCGAGTTTCGCATAATCGGTGGGGGATTTGGCGAACTCATGACACACATCCTCGAAGCTGACATCATGTATTTCTCCTACGCAGGAACAATCCCATGTGCGGAAATCGCGCATATTGTTGTCAATGAAAAAGTTGTTGGGCTGAACATATTCCGTCCAACAATCTTCTTTGTCATTCATGCGACCGAACCATTTGCGGTGAACAATCATACCGGAGATTAAAAACTCCTCCATAGTTCGCGCATACAACTCGGTCATGCGGTTGAGCTGCATATTATATTGTAATACCGTGGACATCGTTTCAGCTAATTTCTGTTCGTCACGGTCACGCGCATAACAGGTCGGCTCTGTCGCTTGACTTCGATACACACCGATAACATTACGCACAAGTCGGCGTATGAGGTTATTCTTCAGCGGTATGTTGCCCTGCTTCATAATGTACTGCTCCTCGGTCATCTTCACTCCGTTCACACACACTATGTCGCTCCATTGGTCGCCGTAGTTATATCGCTTATTCCGCTCTCGTTCACGGCGAAAGCGATGCATATTTTGATATAGGGTTTGTGCTTGCAACAGAACATCAGTAGCCCTGCGCATATCATCGCCCTGCGCCTGTGCCCTTGCGATACTATCCATATCTTCAACACTCGCAGGTTTGACTTTACTTAGTCTATTTAATTTGATAGCCATATCGAGAGTATAAATTTGTGTCGGTGGCAAAGTTACTCACCACCGACACATTACCAACTTTATCTGTTGAGTTGCTGAGATTGTGGCTGCATGGCTTGATATTTCGAGTAAAACTCGTTCATCAAGGTTGTCAGTTCTGACATGGCCGATTGTTGGTTTTCCACAGTTTCGGCTTGCAGGACTTTCACCATGCCGGCACGGTACGCTGGGATTGTAGATGCAATGAGGGCAGCTTCTTCCGGGGTCTTTGATGTGAGCCACATTTTTGAGATACGTCCGAGTTGCTTGTCAAGACTGCCGAACCTCTGATAAAGTGTAAAGTCGGGGTCTTGTTGTAATGCCGCGTGTGCTTGTGCTGCGGCGGCATAATCGGTCTTAATCATAGCCCTTGCCTTTTCTGCCTTCTCGTTCACTGCCTTATATCGAGCCTCAAAGTCGGCGTAGGCTTCCTTTACTGCGGCATCGCCACGGCTCTCCAATCGCTCGGTCATTCTGTCCTTGGCCAACTCTTCGTATTTGCCGAGACGTTCCTCATCGCCCCAAGACCATGGAGCAAGAGGGGTGCCACGCTTCACCTTGTATTCGGCATAGCGCGCCGCCAACTGTTGCGGTGTCAGTTTGCTTGCCTCCTCGCCGTTCAGACCTATCTCATCAAAGTAGAGTTTGTCGAGTTGGCTCTGTGGTACTTGCAGCACTCTCATCACAAAGATAGCAGCCTCGTGGCTCAATGCCGGGTCATCACCGCAAGCATCGGTAATGGCAATAGCAGCATCGGTAAGGCTCTGTGGATTCATGCCTATGCCGGATTGTACCAGGAGGTTGAGAATGTCATTGACCGCCTCGGCGTTTTTACCACCAATAAACTTATTGGCAATGGTGTTGATGTCGCTTGCCAACGGCATATCCTTACTGAGTTGGTTTCTGCTCCATTCTCCGCTTGCCCACATATTGCCGAAACTGCTCATCACATCGCCGCCGGTCAGTCCCTCTATACTTCCGAAGTATGAATGAGTAATCACATCATCCCACATTTTGTCTTTTTCGGAAATATAATAGCCGAAAATGATGTATGGAAGATATGGACCAAGATTCCAAAGCCACTCAAGAACATAACCAAACGTAGCAAGTCGGATTACATCTTTCTTGATTTGTCTGCGGAATCGTTTCCGAGCTGCATCATTCGCTCTGCTATATTCGTCATCGGTAGCGCTTTCGGGGTCTATCTCCCAATCGCGCAGTATCTGCTTGGTCATGAACGCTACGCTCTTGGCTCGCTGTGCTGACGTAAGGTTGCGCTTGAGGTTTCTTGCGCCGTCATAAGTTTGGCGAGTGTACGACATTGGGGAGTTGCGGAATACAGTAAACAAGGTACTCAGCCAATCTTTATCTACCTGCATGGTCGAAAGGAAGGGCGACTCTGACGACTGCTGCGTCTGATTGAACAGTATCGTGGCGTCCTGCATGGCTCGCTTCTCTGCGGCGTCTGCCGGATAACCCTCTTTGAGATATTGGTTCAGTCGCGTTTCATACATCGCTCTTGCTCCGATGCTGACGGTTACGGCATCCACAAATGCATTCGGGGTCATACCGATGCGCGAGGATATTTCCATAACCCGGCTGCGCCACATCTTCCAATCCATATCCGATTTCAGCAGTCGAGGGTCTCCGCTGATGCGCGAGTGCCAGCGCTCGCGGAAGATGGGCAGGTTTTCCAAACACCATTTGAAGTCGCCGTAGGGATTGGCTATACTCTTCGCAATTGATTTCAAGTTAACTTCTGGTGCATAGGCAGGTGCGGAAAGGAATTGCTTTAATGCTGTGAATAATCTGAAGCTTACCTTGGCTGCTGTTACTCCTTTGGCAAGGTTAACAGCGTTTTTATTGAGCCTTGACACCGGTGGACGGTATTCTCCTGCAGCCATAAGACACAGGTCGTTGAAATTCTCCCATAACCTGCGGCCACCACCGTAGACCGTTGTCATGTTGATTACTTGGTTACGGAAACGCTTGTATGTGCGCAGGGTGTTAAGGTCGCGGTTCCATTCAGCGTATGCACTCCAATGTTCCATTTGGGTGATATGGTCGAGGATTACGCTCAATGCGTCTGCGCCTGTAATGTCGAGGGCGAGATTGTTCACACGGCGCTTGATGATACTGCCAGTCTTTGTTGTGATACCGTCCGGGCGGTTCTGCTGATTAACATCTTCCTCCTTATCAACTCGGGCATTTGCCAAAATCTTCAAGGGGAAATAGTTCTCAATAGCGGCCATAGATGCACCGAACATACGCTTGTGCGTTTCGTTGTACTCGTTACGAGTGGCAACAAGGAAATCGTCTTGCAACCAATCGCCAAGAGCCTTGAAACGTGGGTCGAGGAAGTTCTCTATATCTGCCACATTTTGCTCGGTGATACCCATGCGGCGCAGCTTCATACGTCCATCGGTCATTTTATCAACCATGTAGATGTAGAGGAGGTTGCCCTGTGTCAGTTCGTGGTCGCGCATTTCGCCGCCGTCCCAAAATGAAACAGAGGCTTTGGGAAGTTTACGCTCCATTCTGATGATGTCGCCCCACGTCTTGCTCTTGCCGAACAGTTCTGCGGCTTTCTCGTCAAGCTGTGCAAACTTATCTTTGATACCACGCAACTCTTTGTTACGACAATCAACCCAACCGCGCATGAAGCGGTTCCACAGATACCCCTCTCCGTTGGCGCTCTTGTTGCCAAATACTCGCATGATTTGGTCGAAAGTGCCGAGAGGTGCAAACAAGAATTGCACAAAACCATTATTGACAAACTTGTCTTGCCAATCGTCCTTATGGTGTTCGTTTGTTGGTCTGCCCTCCATGTCGGAGTTTGCATTGTGGTGTATCTCGCTGATACGAGCTTTCTCTGCCTCGCGGAATGCTTTTGCATTCTCAATACTGCCGCGCAGGGAGTCTGACAAGCGGCCTACAAGGTTGAAGTATGCCTCAGTACGCTCAATCTTATTCTTGCGAATAGCGTCCTCGGTAGTTTCAATGAACTGCTTGTAAGCATCATCAGTCATGCGCCCGGCGTCCCTATCTTCTTTAGCGATTTTAAGGCTATCGCGCAGGGCTTTCTCCTCTGCCTTGCTGTTAGCAATGTTCTGAACGTAGTCAAGTGCCATGTTGAGGCCGGCATATTCAATGGCGGCTTGGTCGGCAATGGTTTGGTCGGGGTCACTCATTCTGTTCAGAGCCTCGGCTATGCGGTCGGTGATGTCGTCCTCTGTGAGTGAGATTGCTTTTTTTACAACCTCCATTGTGTGTTGGCCGTCTACATCAAGAGCGCCCTGTACCTCGACACCTCTTGCATCGACCTTACTTCCACGGATAGCAAGGAGTTGGCGAAGCGAAGCCTCTCCGTTGCGTAGTTGATTATCGACCATGATGTCCATAATCTTCTGTACGCTATCTGCAATATCGTGCATGGCTGTGGCATTTTTGACTGCCGACAACAATCTTTGCATTTCGCCGGAGGTCATGCCGGAAAGATAGCCGTTTTGCATAAGGATACGTGCGAGGTCGGAAACACGTTTTACGGTGCTTCTGTCAAACATCGCTTGTGCGTTCATTGCATCAACGACACCGGCCTCAACCTTGCGGTCGGCACCGACAAAACTTTGTGCTGTGCCTCTGCGGTTACGCATGGAGTGTAACAGACTTTGCAGATTGTTGGTTACAGCCCTCATTGCATCGTTGCGCAGGGTGAGGTCTGCACTCTGATTGTTGCTAAGACGTATGGCCGCATTGGTTATGCGCTCCTCCAATCCTATGCTTTGGTCTTTCCAAATGTCGCTTGTTTCTCCATCGCGGAAACGTGCATCGCTCGACAATCCGAGTTCATCACGCTTGGCCGCATCACGAGCCATGTCCACATAGTCGCCTTTGGTACGCAGCTTCTCATGGCTTCGCCACAGCATATAGCGGAGTTCGTTGTCACCGAGTTTTACCCACTTCGGGAGCTTCAACGAGCCGAGGAATTTATTGATAGCCTCTAAGACTTTGGCTTTGAGCTTCACCCAAATGCCGCGTTCGGCTTTGGTGAAGTCCTCAAAACCTTTCTCGCTCATACGACCGAACATCTCATCAACGGCCACACGGCGGTGGTGTTCATACTCTTTGCCCGGCTCGTTCACAAAGCGGCGAGTAGCGTCCTCCTCGACCTGCTGTTTCAAATCGTCTTTGAGGTGATTGTAGATTTCATCGCAGAAAGCATCGTAGTTTTCTTCTCCAATCATTTCTCGCAGACCTTTGTGTGCTACAACCTCATGGAACACCGTTTCTGCAACGTCCTCGACATTCGCATTATTGGGGAGGACAATTACAACCTCGCCGGTTGCAGGGTCGTAGAAACCCTTGCTCCTGCGCATACGCGCCTGTCGCTCGGAATTGTCGTTTGTCAGCTCTTTAGTATCAGTCACAATGCGAATGGGAGTGTTGAATTTCTTCGACATTCTTTCAGCATGGCTGCTTTTGGCTTCGGTTGATGCTCCATACTCGCTGCCCAGCTCATACAACAGGCCGTCATCATTGGCGCTCCTTGTGTTGTTACCCTCAACGTTTACCACGTCAAGCAGGGTCGTACCACCAACCTTGTTGAGATTGTCTTTCAAGTTGCGGTATGCAACCATCTTGGAGCCTTCGTGTGTGAAGTCGCCGTAAAGTATTGCAGACTCTCCACCGAACTGAATGACACGCTCGGATATGTATCGGGCAATTTCGTCTGATTTAGTAGGTAACTTGGTGAATGGAGTGTGGATATTGCCGACAATTCTCCCTGCTCGTGAGAGTATGATAAATGACATCTTTGCTCGGTCGCCCATGCGCTGCGAGTTGAGGAATTTGGCAACATCTTCCGAACCGCGAACCAACGGCTGTTCCATTGGGTCATAGTTCGGGGCAAAAATCTGCTTGTCTAATGTGTGAACTGCAAGCGGACTTTCATTTTCGGGTACACGCTTTTGACCGACACCCGAAGTGTTGTCAGTATCGAATGTTCCGTATTTGCCTGTCTTTAGATTGATGATTACTCCATGTACCGGTACTTTTGATATATCGGCAATCTTTCTGAGCATCTGAACGTCCTTCGGCGAACACATGAGGTTGCCGCTCGGATGATTATGTACGAAGTAAACTTGGTCGGGCTGAATGCGGTTGTATGCGAGTGAAGCGGTAGGAATATCAACCATTGTGGCGGTGAATGTTCCCATGCCGAGTTCAACTACCGTAGGTTTACCGTCCTTAACGAGAACGACAAACGAATGTTCCTTTGCAGCATCTTCGAGAGCCGAGAATATAAACGCAACATCATCGGCGCTCTCAATCTTCTCTCCACTTGTGAAATTGAAAGAACCGCTTTCTCTGAATACTCGCTCTATAAGGCTGAACTCACCGGCTTCTTTGTCTAATCGACTATTATGTCGGTTGAGGCCGGTATCACCTTGCCGTTGTAGGTCGTTGGCTCCGCTCCGCATACCGACTTCATTGCCTCCTGCATTTTCTCCGCTGAAGTCAAAGTCGAATAAGCCGCCGTAACCTTCGGCATTTTCGGAGGTGTAGTTGATTGTTTTTCCGTCTTGCGTTTCATATCTGCTTGCAAAGTTAGCATTTTCTTCTGAATATGACGCAATAGGCTCACTCGCGGCATCTTCGCTATCCTCTTCGGTCAGTTCGATGTTAGAAGCGGCCTCTACCTCTTTGTCCAATTCTGCATACTTGGCCTCCTTAGCCTCCATTTCCGCTTTCATCAAGTCCTCGTATTCACTGAGTTTTTCCTCAGCTTTGGCGAGTTCCTCGGTGAATTTGAATGGAACACCGTCACGCGCTGATATGGATTGCAGTTCTGCGTTGTTGCGCTCGATTGAACGCTCCGCAGCTTCAATGCGCCCACGGAAGTCCTCGCCGCTAACAACATCATTCAAGATTTCTGTTACAGCATTCTTAATGACATTGCCCTTTACCGGCATGGCTTCTATTCCGAGTTCGGGACACGAGTAGGTCATTTTTGCAGGAGCGGAGTAGAACAAATCGCCCTGCTGACCTTGCTTTGTTTCCCTATTGATTTCGGTGTGAACATGGAAATTGAAGCCTCCAACGGAGATAGTGATGTCGGACGTTGCCGGACGAGAGGAGTAGCCCGATTTGCGGACTTGCTCTTGCAGTTCGGCCTTGCGTTTGTTCTGCTCGGTAAAGAAGTCCTCCATTGCCTCAACTGAGGGATAAGAGAGTTTGTCAACAGTTATGTCGCCAACCGTGGCGGCCTCAACCTTTTCAAGATAAGACTTGTTTTCGGCGATGCGCTTCTCTGCCTCTTTGTTCTGCCCGGCTATCTGACGCTTGCGGTTGTGGATATAGGTTTGGTCGGCCTCCCACGATTTGCGCTGTGCAGTCAGTTTGCGAACCTCTTTCTCAATCTGATTTTTCAGCATGGCATACTCGGAGCCGGAGAGCTGTGCGGTGATGTCGCCAAACAGGTCTTGGTCCTCCTCCAATGCACGGTTTTCCATTGAGTTCTCCATGAGCTGCTTGCCATTCATGATGCTGTCGGCAATCGCACCTTTGGTTTTCAGACGCTGATAGGCTGTAACGTCAAGGCTGTCCTCCACACCGAAACGAAGCACACGAACAGGAATGCCCCATTCATTGTGCAGGTTACCCTGTCGCAGAATACGGCCATTTCGCTGAGTGTAGTCCATAGGTCGATTAGGTGCATCAAGGTGGATAAGCGTATGGAGGCGCTCTTGAATGTTCACACCTGTACCGAGTGTGAATGTACTGCCCATGATGACACGAACCTCACCGGCATTCACTCTGCTGAAGATTTCGAGCTTTTTGTTTACAGTCATCCCCGATTTCATCACGACAATCTGCTCCTCTGGCACACCTGCAGATATGAGTTTCTTGCGAATATCCTCATAGAGATTAAAGCCGGAAACCTTGTTTTGGTAGTTGTCGGCAAAGATAGCAACGGTGCCGTTGTAGTCTTTGGCTTCTTCGAGGGTGCGAAGTGTCTGACGCACGGCCTCATTGGTCTTGCTGTTGGGGTCGTCCTCCGCATCTGACTGAACGAGTCGAGCATCAACGGCGGCGGCTTTGGCAATACCGTACATCACAAGGGGAATATGACTGTTCTCTTTCTTCTCCTTGCCGCTCATATTATCGTAAGCGTCAAGTTGCTCCTTGACAAACTTCATGATAGAGCGCAGTGCGCGTGTCTGAGGCAGGAAGATGTCTTGTGCTTTGCCGCCCTCCATTTGAGGTATCTTGTCACTTACACCTCCGGCCTCGCGTGTCAGCACGGTGTCGGCCACGGTAGACCAAATGCGCACAAGTTCGGGCAGGTTTACATATCCTGCAAAGCGATTGTTCTCTTTATACTTGCCGCTTGTGGAAAACTCCAACATCTGTTGCAGGTTGCCAAAGTTACGTACAAAATCATCGAAGTAATAAATGCCGTAGTCTTTCATCACATCGGCCGACATAAGATAGCGCATGAACGTCCATATCTCTGCGGCGGTGTTGGAGATAGGTGTGCCGGTCGCAAAAACAACATTCTTGCCGCCGGTCTTTTCAAGAACGGACTGTGTTTTGAGGAACACTCCCTGCGACTTCTTACTGAAAGACGGGTCTACACCTTTCACACCGCGCTGCATGGCGGTGGCAAAGCCGAGGTGCTTGTACTCGTGAGCCTCATCGACAAGGATAGCATCAATGCCCATGCTGTCGAAGTCCTCGACATCATCAGTAGCACGGTCGAGCATTTCCCTCGCTTTAACTTCTGCATTCTGTCGGGTCACTGCGGCTTTCTTAGCGTCCTTTTCTTTCTTCTTGTCGGTGGCTCCACCGTTGGCAAGTTGGCTGATTTCGTCTTTCAGCTTCTCAATCTCACGCTCGGCGGCACGAACAATCATGCTCCTTCCGTCCGGGTCTGCATCTTTCATCTGGTCAAGCACAAGCAATTTTTCCTCAATCTTGTCTTGGATAAATTGCGTCTGACGCTCAACGCTATCGGGAATACGCTCGAATACGGATTGAGGCACGACAATCATGTCCCAATCATTGAACTTGATTTTGGCATAGAAAGCCTTGCGACCCTCTGCGTTGCGGTCTGCATCTTCAAGGGTCAGCACTTTGGCATTAGGATAGAGAGCCTTTGCACTTGCTACAAATTGGCCTACGGTGGCATTCTGCACCACAATCATAGGCTTGCGGGCAGTACCGAGGCGGCGCATCTCCATTGCTGTTGTAATGAGGGTGTATGTCTTGCCGGTGCCGACCTCGTGAGCCAACAATACAGGCTGTGTCGTTGCGCGGATTACGGCCTTTGCTTGGTGCGGACGTAGACGGAACGGACGACCGCCTACCATTGTGGCGGCTCCGCCGAAATGCTCCGGCACAAATTCATCGGGAATTGACTTAGGCACGGAGTTGTTGAACTTCTCATTGTAGACTTCCTCCATGCGCATAGACAACTCCGGGTCGTTCTGCATCTGTTCACGCGCCCAATCCTTAAAGTCCTGTCGTATCTCATCAACCTTTGTTGCGCAAGCGGTTGTGGCCGCAGCATCGGTTTCGGTTGTAGTGGTGCCGTCACTATTCTTGGTGGTCTTGCTGACGGTGATTGTCTTGTTGGTGATTGCCGCCTCAATGAGCTTGTGGCCGGGGATAAGGATACCGAGGCTTTCACTACGAATGCCCATTTCCTTATTCTTAGGCTCGTCAGTCCAATACGGTTCACTCATGTGCCATGTACCACCGGCATTAGTAAGACGGACGTTTAAGTCGGTGCGCTCCTTGACAAAACGCTCATAGAGCTTCGGGTCTACCCATGACGAGCCAAGAGTAAACTCGATAAGATGCGCAGGGATATTCATAGGCACAACGGCCTCCAATGCTTTGATGTTGGCATCGTATGCACCGTTGGCGGCTTCGTTGGCTTCTCTTGCTTGGCGCAGCTTCTCACGGACGTTGCCACTAAGGTATTCATACGACACCTCCATTTGGCCGGTTGTCGGGTTCTCGAAGCCTAATCCGCTCTCGATAATTTCCTGCTTGACATCGGCCTGTGACTTGCCTAACTGTGAGGCGAGATATTCCGGGTCGATGCGGCCATACTTGTAGAGGCTTGCAATGATACCGTCCTTGACGTTTTTCGGAGCGGGTTTGCTTTCCTTTTCAACAACACGGCGACTGAAGATGTCGGTCTTGCCGTAGGTCTTAATCTTCGTGCCGTCCTTGCTGCCTTTTTCGGAGTAGGTTTCAAGAGCCACAATGCTTGAAAAATCAACATCATTGCGCAACCATGCAAGATTGTTGTTCTTGTTGAGGTTGCCATATCGGGCTACAAAGGTGTCGTATGCGCTGTTGAGGCGGTCGAGAAGCGGTTGCAGTCCTGCATCATCGTTATGCTCCGTCTGATATTTCAGCACATCGGCCAAAGCGTTTTTAAGGTCGGTGTAATCGGCAAAGCATTGTTCTTTGGTGCGTCCCTTGATTTTGTTCTTATTGAACGTCAGAGGCACGGCACTACCCATTCGGGCAACGCAGAGATTGCCGTTGCTGTCGGTCACCATGCTTCCCTCCTTGACATCTTTACCGAGAGCCTCGTTGATGTGAGTGGTCTGTTCTGCGACTGCGGTGCCTTGCTCCTTACTCCAATCCATTTCGGCAATGTGCTGAACCCAAGCGGCCATTCGTGCCGGTTGGTCGGCTGTTCGTGTCGGGAACAATCCCATAGAAGTAGGTCGGTAGGTGTCGCCCTGCTCAAAGCCAAAGAACATTTCGCCGCCCATGTATTCGGGATGTTCAATGAAATATCGGTTGATGAGCATCGGCAGGTCTTTCGTCTTGCCTCTATCGTCCTCGAAAGACGCGGTTCTCACAGGAGTAACCGTGCTTATGTCTATTGCATTTGCGCTCTTGCGGCCATTCACACGCTTACGCACAACGATAATGTCAGAAGTGGCCGCTGTGCCTCCGAATGTTTGATTGTTCATGCGGAACACACCGACAACATCTGCACAGCCCTCCTTGTCGCCAACGAGCCAGTTGCGTAGCTTCTGCGATTTGTCGAGTGTGCCGCTCGATGTGATGAAGATACCGATACCACCCTCACGGAGCTTGCGCACGTTCTTAGCAATACAGAAGTCATGAATATCGCGGAATTTCTTAGAGAGGTCGCTGTCGCCGCTTTCGTCCATGACATGAAGGCCGGTGACGAAAGGCACATTGGTAATTGCGAGGTCTACCGAGCCATTTGCGATGCGAGTTTTCTCAAATCCCTGCACCTCCACCTTTGCGTCTGGGTAGAGCAAGGAAAGAATGCCGCCTGTGGTGTTGTCAATCTCCACAGCATGAATGTTACTGCGTTCGCTGATTTCGGTAGGCATCAGTCCGATGATGTTACCAATACCGGCAGAACCCTCTACGATGTTACCGCCCTTGAAGCCGAGAGCCTTTGCAATATCCCACATGGCATCAATGACCGGCGCAGGAGTGTAGTAGGCGCTGTTGCGGCTCATGACCGCAGCTTCGTATTCTTCGGGAGTAAGTATTTCGCGGAGTCGCTTGTTGATAGGATTAGGCGACCATGTGCTTCCCTCATTGAAAGCAGAGCCAAGACCACCCCAACCACTATAACGGCGCAGGACTTCCATTTCTTTGGGAGTGGCCGTTTCGCCGGACGCGAGTAATTTCTTCGCTACCTCAATGGCGGCAAGGTTGGCATCAATACGAGCCTTTTCACCTTTCGGGGCATAGTCTACACCACGCTCGGCATGGTTGTTGCGAATATTCTTCGGCTGTGCTACGCCTCGTTCGCTCTTATGCTGTTCAGATACTCCTGTGCCTCGCTTGGTGTCAGACACAGTATGCTCTCCACCACGTTGAGCCATTCTTCCTCCGTCAGTTCGCTCAGCTTCATGTTCTGCGCTCGTTCCCAACGGTTCATTAGGTCGCGGTTGCTGTCCCCCTCGCCCGGCTGTTTCGGGGCGAGCTTGTACGTCAGTTTTCTCATGTGAATTATTTTTTGGAGTTGTTGAATTATTCTCTGCCTCACGCTGCTTTGCGAGTTCGGCCTCTACTTCCGGGGTAACGGTGAAAGGCGACTCTCCGCGCTCCAACATATCGGCCATATCCTTGACGAACTGAGCGGAGTCCTGTTTAGGCTCGGCCTCGTCAAACAGACCGCCGAATAAATCATTCATCGGCTGTTCATCGGGTATGCGTGATTTCTTTGGGGCTTTTAACTTGGCGACACGTTCAGCCATTTGCACCATATCCTCGCCCGGTTGAGGTGTAAGAGGAGTTGCAGGTTTGACCACATCTTCGGGGAGGTAATTGCGGGCCTCGCGGCGAATGGCCGTAAGCAGTTCATCATAGGTGACATTGGAGGCTGCCCAACAATTACGCCCTATGCGTTCAAATGAAACATATCCTTTTTCATCTGGCCACTCAACACGGTACATTATTCTATCCGTTTTTAGATTATCTCCTCGTCTACGTGAGTCTTGCTCTGCAACCGGTTCAAGACCGATATACATCTTGAGATGTCTGCCTTCGTTAAGTGGCAGGGTTATATAAATTTCCCCACCTGCAGGTGCAAGATTTGCTCGAACAGTTGTACCTTTCTTTACGTTCTTTCGCCCAAGAGGTGTTGTAGCACTCGTAACTTTGATGTCAATTCCAAGGTCTTTAACAATCTGTTTGGCAAGATTGGTAGCGTCTGATACAGCTTTTTTCTCTGCTGTCAGCATATAACCATAACTCTCATGGAATTTGGAGTCATCTTCCACTGCCTCATAGTAGCCGAGGAGGGCAAGTTGCTTATTGACATCCTCTATTTCTTTGTCGAGGTCACGAGAGAGTCTTTCGGCATCTTGCTCAGTTGTTGCAACTTCGAGTTCACTTTCGACTTTGCTTGCAACAGCCTCTGCTTTGTCTGCAATAGCTTCTGTATCTGCTGATGTTTCGTCAGCCTCTTTTTTTCTTTGCTCATTTCGTTGGTCTTTGAGGGTTTGAATTATTTGGTCGGTATGCTGCTGTGAGCTTTGCTCATCAACAATATGCTGAGAGGTGGCGATGATATCTTTGGCTCCGGGCTTGTCGAAATTATAAACGTCAAAAGCCTTGACTGTCTTTCGGTCGTCCATTTCCTCATCCCATCCGAGTTCTATCACCTCCTCCATGTTCTGCGCGGCGGCATAGAGAGATTTGAGGTGAGGACGCATATCATCGAAGATGTCGGGCAGCTCGTCTATCATCGCCTCGCAGTAGTCGGCAAAGGAGCGTAAACCGCCTTTCATCATAAGATATGTCATACGCGTACCCATGCGCAAGACTTCTGCATCCATTTGTTTGGGCTGTGGTTTGCCATAACCCTCGGCACTCTCCTGTACTATATCATCACCTTTGCCGAAATGGTTGCGGAGGTTGTCACGCAGGTTGTTAAACTCGTCTGCGTCCTCATCGCTAATCCATCTGCGTTTTTTCGGTTTGGTCTGTGTAGGTTCTACCGGCTCGGCATGGTCGCTCAATTTGGTTTCTCCTTTAGTAGATAGGTCGGCCATGACACCTTCAACGTTGACACGATTGACAGGCGCTTTCTTTGGCTTATCGCTTGCAGGTTTTTCCATGTCTGCAAGCGACAGCGGAGCCTCGTCTGCAACCTCGTCCTCGCTCTTGCCGACAATATCCTTGGCAAAGGCTTTCGCATCGTCGGCACTACGGAGCATCCAACCGCGCGTTTCACGGTCGTACCAACCTTTGAGAGCTTTGGCTTTCGCACGTAAGGTGGACAATTCCTCTTTGGAGAAATCGCGGTCAAAGGTCACAAGGTATGTGTCAAGCGTCTTGCCCTGCTTGTTGGTGTAGGGCTTAGGCTCGACTTTATAACCCTCGCCGGTGATAGCGGCGGCAGGTTGTGTCGGTTGCTCAACAGGAGCTTCGTCTGTGATTTTGCTGACGGTGGAATAATCGGCGAACGGTTTAGTCTTGCGGTGGCTCGACTGTACCCATTTGTTGAAGTCCTCGATATTAGTTTCGGAAATTCGCAGTCCGGGGTGCGTCTGTCCCCATGTAGCATCATAGTTGGCAAGGTAGGCGCTCATGGCCTCGTCCTTATTGTTGAAGCCAAGCATAACCTTGTGTTCATCGAATGAGCCGTCTGTATTGGTTTGGTCTACGACATACACCTTGCGGCCATTCCACATATCCATGTTCTCATGCAGGAACACATCTATATGGTCGCCGTCAACACCCTCTGTACCTTTGATGTAGCCGTAGGTGTTGGCCATAGTGGTACTCCATTCCTTACCATCTGCATCAATACCTTTGCGGACGCTGCCAGCAGGGTTCTCGATTGTGATGTCAAACTCGCCAATGGTAATATGGCCTTTCTTATAATTTCCTGCCTCAGCTTGCGCCGGAGTAGGCTCGGTGTTCACCTCGGCAGATGCGGCCTCAACTGCGGCCTGTACCGTTGCAGGTGCGGCATCTGTGGATTGAGGTGTTTCGCCCTCTACTGCTTCGACTCCTGCTGTGCTGCTATCATCTGAAGCTCCTGCTCCACTGTCGGACGGTTCTGTTCCTGTCGGAGTTTGTTCTCCGCTTGCAGGTGGTTCATTGCCTCGGAGTTCCCCTCCTTGGCTAACTTGATTGCGGAGAGCCACATCAGCACCTCCATTTGCGACATCGTTGTTTCCATTCTTCGCCGGTTGATATTCAAAGTTTAATACTTGGTTAATGACTTCCGCAAGCGGATACTCGGTTGTGTCGGCCTCATCAAAGAGGGTCGCGGCCTTTTTCCCTTGTGCAAGGTCGTACATTTGATTGAAATAGGACGCGATTGTCGCTTGCGACATATCGGTTGCCTTATACATAGCGGCCAAATGCAACGCAAAGTTACTAAAATTATCGGCCGGCATATAATGCTCAAATCTATCATCAAGGGCTATCGTTTGTTTGAAAGCTTCAACGGCTTTCAAAACCTCCTCCATTTTCTTTGCGTTGGCAAATGTGGGGTCGGACATCAGTTGATTGTAGACAATAATAGAGGCTTGGATTTCGGGTAACATCTTACCGGCGAAAGGCGAGTCCATATCACGGAATGCCGTTGCGAGGATTGCGCGTTGTGCCTTGGCCGGAAGTTTGTCAAACATTTCTTCCAACTGCTGTGATGCACCCTTGAATACTGCTTGATAGAGAACTTTCTGCAAGTCGTTCTTGGCCTCGGCTGTGAGATTGCTCTTACTATCAAACGCAGATTGGAATTGAGTATTGCTGATAGCGCCTACTTGGTTCATCCATTTCATAACCTCAGTACCGTTGCGGTCTACGAGTTGGCCGAAAGACACATCTTCTTCGCCACTGCTGAGCAACATATTGGCAAACGTCCGCATATTGTCGCCGAGTGTTTGGGCAACATTCTTAGGCTTGATACGCTCGATGCCGCCACTCTCGGTGTCCTGTGCGGTCATTTGGCCAAGACGGATAGCCTCAGCATCATCGACATCGAGCATATTGACGAGGACAGGGTTCTGCATGGCGTTCACGGCCTCTGGGTCAATGCCAAATTGCTCTGCGTTGTCAATGAGGTACTGTTTATAGGTCTGCTGCTGTTGAGGCAGGTTGCTCTGCCACAGGTAGCGGAGTGCATCAGAGCGGTTGTTGCCTTGAATGACCTCGCCACGAGTATTGACAGTAGGAGCGCCGGTGTATGCCGTAACGCTGCCGGTGATTTCTTTCGGACGAATACCCTCGGCCATTTCTTTTGCGGCGAACATAGATACAGCCTCCGTGCGATTTTTGGGCTGTGCCTCCTCAATAAAGAACATGGGGTTACGCTGTCCCTGCACATGGGAGGGTTGCAACTGCGAAGCCTCAATGACGGCAACACGGCCTTTGGGCAGGTCTTTCTGTGAGAACTTGACCTCAACCTCATTGCCGACAACACCCTGCACAGGCTCTTGACGAGTGAACATCTGACCGCTGAAACGGCGCACACCTCGCTTACGGGCATTTTCGGGTGTGTCCATGTGCCATTCGGGAATTCCCTCCAATGCCTCGCGTTCAAGTCGTGCGGCTTCTTCTCGTGCCTCTCTCTCGGCTTTCTCAGCCTCAGCACGTTCAGCGGCAAGCCTACGAGCCTCGACCTCCTGCTGTGAGCGGATTGCACTCTGACGAGCGTTTTCAACTCCGGCCATGCGCTGCCACTGCTCATATTCGGCTTGTGCCTTTGTGAGTTCAGCGGTGTTGGCTTTCTTTGATGCAAGTATCTCAGTCGGGGTCTTGCCTTTGGGTTTGAGCTTCTGTGCTTTCTCAAAAGCCTTGCGTTTCTCCTCGACCATTGTGTCGGCAATCTCTTTGGCTGTGGCCGCATCGCCCTCAGAAAACTCAACAAGAGCGTCCCAACCTACTTCCGGGCTTTCGGCCTGTTCAAAGATAGGTTCGTTCTTCTCATTACGAGGAATGCGTTGCAGAGGTGTAGGCTCTGCCTGTGCTGTCAAGTCGGGCTGAGATACATTATCTACCTGCGGAGCTTCGTTAGTAGCAGGGGCAGGAACGACAACATTTCCATCATCGACAGATTGCTGTACGTTTTCAATAGGAATTTCAGTTTTGGGAACGGTTTCCGTGATATTTACACCTGTTTCCATAGGATTGAGGGTTGTTTCCTCAGTTTTGGGAACGGTTTCAGCGTCTACGGGAACAAGTTGTTGCTCCATAGCCCTGCGCTGTTGCTCGTACTCGTATGCCTCAAGCATACCTCTACCGAAGTCGGTCAGTCTTTCGGCATCGGTGCGCAACTCGCTTATTTTGGCAGTCAGTTCACTATCTGAAATCCCCTGCGTTTCATCTATACCAAAAGAATATCCCTTGTCATAGTCCTCAACATTGGCTACACCTTCTTGGGTCGGCCTGTTGGGGTCTACGGGTTGAGGTTCGGCAGGTTGAGGCTGTTTCACTTCCTGCGGCTCATCGGGAGTGTATTCAGAGAGAATGTTGTCAAGTTCATGCTCTGATGCGTAGTGGAGTTGTTGCAGGTCGCCCTCAACATAATACTCGTGGTTGCCGTTTTCATCGACAAAGCCGGTAAGGACACCGCGTGTTTCCGTGCCGTCAGAGTTGCGTATCTTGATTTGGCCTGTTGTGTACTTTGGTTGAGGCTCGGCCGGTGTTTCGGCTTCGGGTGCAACATTATCTTGCGGCACTTCAACCTCAGCAGGATAGCCCTCATAAGACAGAATAGCATCGGGGGACACCATTTCAACCTTACCTGTTTCGAGGTCACGAACGACAATAGAGGCATCGCTACGTTCATTGTCAATCATTGTGCCGTCCTCCATCATAACGACACGGCCACTCAATACCTCAACAGGGCGGTCTTGGTATTTCATGACGGCACGGCCAACAGGCTTCTGTTCGCCTCCGGGCTGATGCGGGTCGTATTCGGGTGTTGTGGGATTATCGAAACGAGGGTCAATAGGTGCATCGTTTGTGGGTGTCGTTGCTTCGGGTTCGTCAGTCAGAAGTTTCTGATTGGTGATGTCCTCGGCTTCTGCGTCCTCAACAGTATTACGCTCTTTGGCATTTTTGGGGATAAGCTCATCAAGATATTCATCAATGGCGGTTTGCTCAGCTATTGTGCGGCGGTTGGCCTCTTTGCGGATTGCATTGTCGATGTCCACACCATATTTGTCATTGATGCGGCCTCTCATGTTGTCGGTAACACTTGTTTCCTCAAATTCGCCCATTGCCTCAGTTACCTTCCGGAGAATGTTCTGCTGAGCCTCGTCAAACTGCTTGTCGCCGCCACGAAGGTTGTTGCGCCGTGCTTCTTCACAGGTACGGTAAACCTCAACCATATCCCAACCGTTTTCAGCGGCAACGGTGCGGCAAGCCTCCTGCAAACGGTTCTCAAAGTCGGCAGTCTGTTGATAGCGTTCGCCGATTTCTATGTGGTTCAGCTCTGTTTGACGTTTGATGCGCTCCAATTCAAGGTCTGCGGCCTTGCGGCTCTTGAACGAACGAGAAGTGATTACACCATTGGCACCCTGCGACTCTACAATAAAGCCTCCCTCGCCGTCCTCGATGAGTTCACCTTTCATAACGGTAGACTCAGGGAGCTTGCGCCCGGTGGCATAGTAATACATCTTGGCTCTTGCAGCCTCGCTGATACGAGGGTCGGTTACCATGTCTGTAAGACGGCTGACGATTTCGGGAGCATTTGCGGTAATAAGTTCACCTTTTGTCGCATCGCCGGTACGCTCTGCGCTCTCAACGAGTTCACGCAGGTCGCCATAGCCATGTTTGCTAAGTTCTGCCGCCTCGTCCTTTGTAAGTGACAATCCACCGTCAGAGGGAGCGTCCATGCGCTGACGCAGACGGCTCTCGAAGTCTAAGCGGTTCTTGCGGCCATTGGTCGGGCTGTCAAACGAGGCTTTGAGGTCGCCGAGGACGTTGCCGGCACTCTTTATCATGTGCTTGGCCTTGAAGCCAACCATCATAGCCATGTTGTCAGTCCACACGTCCATAGCATCGCGATTGCCCTCAATCCATTCGGGAACGGAGAAGATTGTACCCTCAAGCATTGTGGCGCCGGAGTAGACTCCTGCACGTTCCATTACCTTTAAGCCGGTGCTTGATGTGCTGCGCACAAGTTTGTCGGCCACATTACCCGATACAGGAGTAAGCCAACCGATAGCACCACCCATGAGAAAACCATGCGCAGCTTGACCTGCAACAGCGGAGGCAGAGTAGCCCTCGTTGAGGTATCGGCCAGTATCGTCCTGTCCGACAATGTGACCGCCATGCGCAAATTGGGTTTCCATTTCTTTAATGCCCTCAAATGTGCCAAAGTTGGCAGCACCTCCGGCGATACCACCGATAACGCGACCTGTCATTGAGGTTGCAAACTGACGTGTAGCGGCATTGGTGACTGCGGCAGTAGCTCCGCGACCTGCGAGGACACGACCACCGGCCCACATTGCACCACGAGTTGCCATACCTCCGACACCTGCGGACATCCATGTAGTCGGGTCAAGAGCGAAGCCTGTAACCGTACCTGCAACATCAAGTATTTTGTGACCGTCTTGGCGATATTGTTCATTCGCTGCCTCATACGCGGCCATATCGCCTGTTTTCTTCACACGATTAACCGCTATGCCTTTGCCGATATTCGTAACTAAATTCATATCGCCAACCTTGCGCATGAAGTATTCAAGATTGCTCTTAGGTAAGTTCTTTTCTACAGCAAGGTGATACATTCGCAAATCTGACTGCTGTCGGGCAAACTCTTTGGCTTTTCCATACAGCACAAGGTCATCAACACCGGGATTGCGGCGGCGCAGCATCTGATAGCAATCGTCTATAAGAGATTTCTGACCCTCCTCGCCAAGATTGTTCCACGCATTATCCATTAGGACATCCATGTCATGGGTAGTCAATCTATCGGTGAAGTTGTCAACGGTTTCCATTTGCTTAAAGGCAACCGCATCAGTACTGTTCATCGCAAAATTCTGCACATTGAAATTGGCTGCTTCGCGATTGCGCTCTGCCTTTGCATTGTAGGCGCTCTCTGCGGCCGACCATGCCTGTTCTGCTGCGTTTTCCCCCTCGGCAGGATTATGACGTTGCCACAGATACGAAAGTTTTTCGTCAAACTCACGCTGTAAACGCTGTTCCTTTGAACGCTTACCTGCTTCCGTGTTGTTTTCCCACCAATTATGATACTCGGTGTTAGCGTGGCTCTGCTCCATTCGGGTGCCGACACGCTCACCCTGTGTAGTGTAATAGTGGGTTTCCATTTTGCCGGTCTGAGGATTAAACTCACGCTCACCCATAAATGCACCGGGGCGATTGCCTTTCTCGATACCCTCCATACGCTGCTTGAACTCCTCGCCCTGCTTTTTAAGTCGGGCATTAGCTTCGTCCATCTGCATTTGGAAAGCTCGTTGTTGCATAGGAGTAGGCTTCCAACCCTCCGGCTGTGCCGGTTGAGAGGAAGTCTGAACTGTGGGCTGTACCGATGCTTGCTGAGCCGTGTTGTCGGTCACAGGCTTAACGGTCGATGTCGTCTGCTGAGGTTGTGCCTGTGCTTGAGGTTGCGCAGGTGGAGGAGTGACAGCGCCGATGTCCTGTGAAAACGTATCGAAGTCGGGGAGAGAGTAAGCCCCCTGCATATTATTGTAGAACCGCTTGCGCTTCTCCTCGTCCCTCATGTCCTGTTGGAATGTATCGAAGTCGGGCAATGAAAAATGTTTCAAACCATTCTGATACAATCTGCGTAAATTGTCATTGGGATTAGCCATATTATATGATAATGATTGTCGGGTTAATAACCTGCGGGTTTATCGCCTACCTCCAAACCTGCAACCTGCTTGATTGCGTTCTGCGTGGCCGGAGAGCTTTCTACATTCGCACCGATGGCGATAAGCATAGCCTCTGTTGTCGGTGGCTTGTAGCCAACTACGAAGCCATTTCGCACAATTGGATCACCCTGTACCTTATCGCGAACCTCCGGGGATAGAGTGTGATAAATGCGCGATACGGTCTGAGCGTTGAGTTTGTCGAGCGTCAATGTCACATTGCCGTTGCCCGAACCGAGGTTGAAAGTCATTTGACCCTCTTTCAAAGAATGGGCAAGGCGCTGTGACTCCATGTTGATACGCGCTCTCTCGTTGGCCGCACTGACATTGAACTGACGAACACTCTCCTTGAACTGACGCTCCCAACGCTGACCTTCTTCTTCGTGCCATTCTCCCTGTCGGTCGAAGTTGGCTTGCCATTGACGCACACGCTCGTCATAATCCTTATTACGGAATGCAACATCATCGGCACGGTCTTGGCGACCTGCGTCAAATGCTCGGTCTTGTCGGGCGAGGGTCTGTTCAGTCTGCCATGCCTGTAAGCCTCGCTGTTTGTCGGCATCTTTCATCTTGCCGATAGTGAGAGCATATTGCAGATACTTATCGGCATCGGCATCGCGCTGCGCCTTTTCCTTGTCGAAACGCTCCTTAGCCTTAGCCGACATTCCCTCTTTGGGATTATACATATTCGGGGCATAGTGATGAGTGAAGATAAGGTTGGCAACAGATTGAGCTGCGTCCGACACTCCGCTGATAATGCCCTCTATCTTTTGCTTACGGCGCAACTTCTTCAGTTCCTCCTCCGACAAAGGCTTAAATTCGGCCATGCGCTTTTCAAGCTGCGGTATAAGCTCCTCATAACTGCTTGCCGAGTATTCAGCCGGGATAGTCGTTGATATTGGGGTCGAGGTCGTAACCTTTGTGGAGGTAACAGAAGATGAACTACCACCTGCCGGGGGCGGAGTGCCACCACCGGCAGGGGCCGAACCCGCAGGAGCAGCCGGCTGTTCATTGCTGACAACTGTTGTCCGAGGGGCTATAATGGGTTTGTTAGAGTCTACCATAGTTAGAATACGCTTGCCATTGCAGAACCGGCTTGTGCTACACCTTGCACTGCTTGCGCGGTGTTCTGAGCCTTTGCCTGTTCAAGATTATTAAGTTTGTCGTTGAGTTCCTGCTTTGTCTGCATATACTGCGACTCGATTTGGTCTTTACGGCGCTCACCATTAACAGCTATCTGCGATGTTGCATCTGCGAGAGCTTGATTATTGGCTGCTTTAGCCGCCGCAATACTTTCCTCACTACTCCCCATGACCGCCGCTGAACCTGCGGCAGCTTGGTTTCGTTGTCGAATATTCTCATTAGTCATAGTAAGGATACGTTGTGCATCTGCACGTTGTGTCGCGTCCTCATTATATCGGCGGTCATACCAATTTTGGTTTTCTTTCATCTGACCCTCGATATTTCGCTTGACCTTTTTCATTGCCTTTGAAGCGCTGATACCACCGAAAATACTTGCTCCGATACCTAACGCTCCTCCGATTGCGCTGCCTAATATGCCCATATCTGTACGTTTTTATAGATTACTTACTTGTAGCTTGTTTAGCAAGGTCGATAATGCCTAAATTGGCTACATCCTTTTCTTGCTCTTCCTTATCGGCACCGGGCGCTGTGGGTGTATCTGTTGTAGCTTCTTCTTTCTCCGGCTCTTTGACCTTTTCCTTCTCTACAACTTTTTCTTTCACGACTTTCTGAGGCGCAGACGAGCCGCCATCAGTCCAACTCCCTTGATTGGCAGTAAGCTCCATTTGAGTTTTCATGCCATCATGAAGTCTATCCATAGCTTTGTCGCCCTGTCGCTCTTTCTCTTTTATAAGTTGTAGAGCGGATGAGATGATACCTCCACCTTGACCGCCCATGCCTCCTGCTGCTTGCATCATTGTTTGGGAGAATTAAAAAGTTATAATTATGGAGCAAAGGTAAACCCATACCTTTGTATCGTAACTTTAACTTATTAGTCATGGCACAAGGACGAAAGACCGGAGGCCGACAGAAAGGTACTCCAAACAAACCCAATCCGCTCAAAGAGCATCTACGCGCCCATTCAATGGCCTACTTTGCACCACGGCCACAAACGAATGGGGACGGCACCCCACGCAAATTAGAGTTTAGAACTAAGGAGGGCGACATATACAGCACCGTAGTTCTGCAAGATGCAGACGGCAATCCGCTTGTTGTTTCCGATTTTGAAGTTGATATGATGATGATGGAGGCAAAAGACCGCGCCGCCATACAGGAAAGGTTGCTGCGGTATCACACACCGCAGATGCAATCAGTGTCTGCCGAGGTGTCGTTGTCAGGTGATATCACTACTACAATCGAGGAGCGCCTTGCGCAACTCGCCGCCGAAAACGACAACTAAGCCGTCTATTTTTGTCTACATTTAGACCGCAAGCCGGGCGCAAATCGCTCGGCATTTTTATTTCCCCATTTATAGCCATTCTTTCCCAAATTAAGACAATACTTTCCGAAGTTTACGGCATTTCTTCCCCAATAATTCTTATTTCTTCCGAAGTAAAGCACATTCTTTCGGAAGTTATTGCTATTTCTTTCCCAAAGTTCAGAAGAAAAGGGCATTGTTTCCGAAACCTTTCTTTTGATAAAAAGAAAATAAAAAAGAAATATAAAAGAAAAGGTATATATATCGGCGATACGCGCGTACATACACACGCGCGAGAAAATTTTATTTTTTTTTGAGGCTTCGCCAATCTCATAGAGGCAGGAGAGAAAAAGAAAAAGTTGCGCGAAAAAGAAAAGAGCCGCGCCGATTATCGGTGCGACCCTTGTACCATTTTGTTGGCCTCAACGAAATGGTCAGAAGCCCTTGCCCTTTTGATGCTCGTAGACATAGACCTTTCCATTGTCAAGATTGACGATTTTGAACTGAACCATTGAGCGGTCGGGAATATCCGCAGGAAATTGAGATACGAGTGCTTTTGTTACCTCGTCAATGTTGGAATAGCCGATGTCCTCAAAGTTGGCAAGGCACTTGCCTTGAAAGAATGCCGCTGCTCTGATGAGCATCTTCGGAGAGATACGAAACAACCCCTCATCTTCGGGCTGCTCTTTCGCCATGCGCCGCGAGGTCGCATCACTGAAAAAAATAAAGTCAATCACTTTCTCGTTGAGCCTCCACGCAGGAGAGAAGTCCAGCATAACATATCCGCGCGTCACCGTGTGCCTGTGCGAATGGTTCATCGCAAAGCCGACCTCTGCAATTGTCGCATCGCAGTCGTTCTGTGCAGTGGTCGCCCATGTGTGCCGGAACGTGTAGACGCAGTACCATTGCTCCTTTGGCATCCCCATAGCTTTGCATATCTGCTTGATGCCTGTGTTCACATTGGCGCAAAAACTGTCTGAGGTTGAGAAGCGGTCGCAGAACCGAAACAGCCTGTCGGTGTGTTCACCGGCTCTGTATTTCTCAAACAGAGGTTTGATTACCTCCGGCACTCGCATTTCGATGTATGCGTCATCGGTTCGGGTCCGGGTTGTCTTGGCTCGTTTGTAGTGGATTATGCCGCCGTGGTAGTCTTCTTTGCACAGGTTGAAAATGTCAATCGTGTTCATGCCGGCCAAACATAGTGACATCATGGCCACATCACGGCCTAACTCCGGCAGGGGGTCAATCATCTTCGACTCCGGCAGCGGTGCCGCAAAGAATGCCCTGCAAGCCTCAGCGGTGATTGCTTTCTTATTAGGCCTGTCGGCAGCAGGTATCTTAACTTTACCCCACGGATTGGTCTTTACCCGGATTATGCCGTTGTCGTAGTCGTTCAGTTCATCAATGGCCGCACGGAAAATCTGACGGATGCAAATCGGGTACATCTCTTTGGCTCTCGCGGTGCCGCTCAGAGTGGCGACCCACTTGTTTACGTTTATCGAGGTGAGCTGCGCGAACTTTACTTTGGTCGTACCGAAGTATCGCTCCATGTGTTGGAGTGCGAGTTGGTAATTTTTCGCGTTGCGCTCCTGCCCTCGGTCAATCATACGGTCAATGTGCTTTCGGGCATAGTCCGAGAATACCAAATCCTCGTTCAAATTCTTCAGAAACTCTGCAACTTGTCTCGCGTTCCACGCAGAAATATCTTGGCGATTTAACGCATCGAGCCAATTAACGATTTGCGTAGATAACGGTTTGAGGACAAACGGGTCGATAACTTCCATCGAGGATGACAAGCCTTTTCCGCTTACTACTTTGTCAGTCGGTAAATATACCGATTTGCCATTGTGAGCGACCCGGATATAAACCGAGTAGCACCCGTCCTTTCTTTTGCGCTGCTTGTTTACGCAGACTGTCAGTATTGCCATATTATTTTTTTGTTTAGAATTATATCATGCAATTATTTCTGTTGAATTCATGTTGAATCGACCGTTTGATAGACGTGTGGATTTTGTTGAATTTTCGCGGTTCAATCGTACACACTATCGTGTTCAAATGCATATACCCCTTAAAAATACTTTAGGCGGTATGCTCTTGTTTATCAGAACATACCGCCTAAGTGGCTTATTTTAAGTATCTATCTCTTAGTCTTCGATGGCAGCCTGGGCCGCTTTAATAGAGTGCGTTAAATCAAATACTTACGCTTCACTTGTATGTGATTTGTATGCGATTTTGTTTAACTTCTAAACCAATCATTAAAAATTATTGGTTTAATCCTCTATCGCTGCTTGGGCCGCTTCGATACACCTCTGTATATCAACCTAATCCGTGATATTAGTATGTAGGTTGTATGTGAGGACTAAGTCGTAATTCCTATTTATGCTGTTATCACTGGATAACTGTGCCATACATGGCTACATTCAACTTGGGTTATATCATTCTATTATTTGTTTCTTTACTAAGTTAATTATCTCGTCTTTGTCTCGCAGGTTGGCTTCCAACTGCTCGACATTTTTTTTGAAGCTCTCGACCTGATCGGCAAGTGCGTTGCGCTCTCGTTCAAGTCCGGCGACTTTCTCTTTGAAAACCTCTATCTGTGCGATAAGTGCTGCGTCTCCCATAAGGTTGATTGCGTCACCTTCACCCATATTCACTGCCGCCAAGTAGGCGAACACGTTGTTTGGGCTATCGCAGTAGAGGGAGAAGAAATTGAAATCAAGAGCCTCGCATACTGCTTCAAGTCGCTTGGTTTCAATCGTATCTCTTTCAAATATGCGATTGACGTGCTGTTGTGGCGTACCAATGCGACGGGCAAATTCCGACTTGCTCATCTTCTTCTCGTCAAGGCGTTTCTTAATCTCCTTGCCGATATGAATTTTCTTTAGCTTGATTACCATTTGTCAGTCAATCTTTAGTCAATCCGTTAATTAGATAAACAGCGAATAAAACATAAATCGTTAGTAAGTGTGTTTGTTATCCAAACTATAATTGCTTACTTTGCGTTACTATTGTACTGATTATCTGATTGCAAAGTTAGTAATTAGTTAGTAAATCAACAAATATTTGAGCAACAAAATTAAACATTATATGGAAATAACCACTGCCAAAGTCCGCCCCTCTCTTATTGAGATGGAGGTAGGACAAGTTATAGCATTTGCTATCGAGAAGATGAAGAACATACGCACAACCTGCTCCGAGCTTGGCGCTATCTATGAGCGTCAGTACACAACGCACGTCAACCGTATGGAGAGGACAATCGAAGTAACGCGAGTAAGCTAAGAGATTCATGGAGTTAATTCAATTCCCCGACAGACTAATTCCTTACGACCGCTTCATCAGCGATATAGCCGCAAAGGTTGTGAGCATGATACAATCGGATGCCGCCGACCCCGATTATATCAGCCAACGAAAGGCTTTCGCTATGTTTGGCCGCAGGAATGTGGAGCGTTGGAGGAAGCAAGGAAAGGTAGTGCCGTGCAAACGCCCCGGAAAGGTGGAATACCGCACGGCTGACCTCCGACTCCTCCAACGGGTAGAACAAGACTATTTCTAAACCGAGTATGACAAACAATGATATTAAACATATTGAGGCTACCCAGTTGAACGACTACCTCGACACCCTCTCATATTGGGAAAGGGTCGAGTTCGTGACTGCGGTTGTCAAACGCTTCAAGGTGAAGCGTCAGACTTTCTTCAACTGGAAATGTATGGCTTGTCGCATCCCGGCGCAAGCCAAGGAGATAATAGAGAGTGAGGCCGGGCAAGTGATATTTGTAAATGTACCCGAATATGATACGGACGCGCCCACTGGTTGAACTGAACCGCAACTATAATATCAAGGAGGTTTGCGACATCCTTAATATTCACCGTGACACTCTCCGAAAATACACCAATACCGAGGCTATTGTCTGCATCCGCATAACAAGCCGCGAGGTGTATTATTCCGGCGAGGAAATTTTACATTTTTGGGAATGGATGCAAAAGAGAAAAGGTAATTTATGATAGAGCAATCATCCATTCAGCAAGTCCACGACAGAGCCGACATCGTGGACGTTGTCTCTCGCTATGTGTCTGACCTCAAACGCAAAGGGGCAAACTATATGGCCTGTTGCCCGTTTCATAATGAAAAGACTCCATCGTTTGTTGTCAGCCCCTCCCGAAACACCTATCACTGTTTCAGTTGCGGAGTCCACGGCGATGCCATCGACTTCGTGATGCGCCTTGAAAACAAGTCTTATCCCGAAGCCATCGAGGAACTTGCCAAGATGTTCGGCGTGTTCCTCAAACATACGGAGCGAGAGCAGTCAGATGAGGAGCGCGAAGCGGCCAACAAGCGAGAGTCCATGCGCATCGTGACGGCCAAGGTACAGGAGTTTTTCGTTCAATCCCTGCAAGCCGACACTCCCGAGGCGGCAACCGCCCGGCAATATGCCTACACCCGTTGGGGCGAGCAATACTGCAAGGAGGTCGGTATCGGCTTCGCTCCCACAAGTTGGGATGCGCTGCCCGAATATTGCCGGAAGAACGCTCTGGACGAAAAACTTCTCAGAGAACTCGACCTTTTACGCTTTTCGGATAAGCTGAAAAAGTTATATCCATTCTTCCGCGACCGCGTCACTATTCCCATAACGGACCGTTACGGTAAGGTGATAGCCTTTACCGCAAGGTATATCGGCAAAGATCCGGACGCTCCGAAGTATATAAACAACTCCGACTCAGCTCTTTTCAAAAAGGGCGAGACGGTGTTCGAACTCCGCAACGCCATACGGCAGGCTTCAAAAGCCGGCCGCTTTGTCATTGTCGAGGGTGCGCCCGACGTGCTGCGTATGCAGTCGGATGCCGTGGGGCTGACCGAAACGGTAGCCACCCTTGGCACCGCTTGGACTGAGGCACAGTTCAAGCAACTGCAACGCTACGCCACAAATCTCTGTTTTCTCCCCGATGCGGATCTCCCGAAATCGGGTGAGCCGCATGGTGCCGGAGTCAAGGCCGTAATGCGCAACGGACTCATAGCCTTGCGCATGGGCTTCAATGTCACGGTGCGCGAGCTGCCGTTCCATCAGCACCCGGTCTATGTCCCTCTTTTCGACTTTGAAATCGAGGAACTGGAAGCACAGGGCAAAACAGATTTTCCCCGGCAGAAGCTCATCTCCGTTCTCTACTCCAAAAACGATGCAGACAGCTACATCGACAGCACAGACACTTTCAATAATCTTGAAGATGTCTATTTTCCCGTATGGTACGGCTTGAAGACCCTTCAAGCCGCCGCTACCGATACGGAGAAAGCCTCCGTACTAAATCAGATATGCGCAGAGGTGCTTGTGCATATCGAGGACGAGACGCTGCTCAACCGCACACTTGAACAGCTCGCCAAGGAATACGGCAGAATCAAACTGTGGCGCGACGCTTTGCAGCGCAGCCGCACCACCCGGAAGAAAGAGGCCGAGGCCAAGGCGAAAGAGTCGCTGTCAAAGGAACAGGCCGCAATGCGCGAACTCGGCATCATTCTGAAGAATGGATGCTATTGCTCATACGACAAGGACGGAGACCTTGAACGGTGGAGCAATTTCTCGATGCAGCCATTGTTCCATATCATTGACGGCGACAACGCCATACGAATATTCAGAATACAGAACGACCGCGGAGCTAAGCGCGAGATTGAGCTTCGCCAAGAGGAGCTTGTCTCGCTCACCCGATTTCAGCAGAGGGTCGAAAGTTTGGGAAACTTTATTTTCAAAGGGAAAATAGACCATCTGCAAAATCTCCGCGAATATCTATACTCAATAACAGATTCAGCTATGCAAATATCTAAAATGGGATGGAACACCGCCGAGGAGCTGTATGCTTTCGGCGACGGCATTTTTGCCGACAATGTGCTTTACCCGGTTAATGAATTGGGTATCGTCAAGATTGACGAGCGCACATTCTATCTCCCGGCTTTTTCAAAGATGCACTCCGAGCAGAAGGACGCTTACCAGTTCGAGCGCAGCTTCTCTTGCCGTCAGCACGGCGAAGTGTCGCTCTACGAATACATTGACCGTATGGTGACTGTATTCGGTGACAACGCCAAGGTGGGCTTCGCTTTTATGCTCGCCACGCTCTTTCTTGACGTTGTGAAACAGACCTCCAAGCGTCTCGCCCTGCTGAACATCTTCGGTCGCAAGGGAACAGGTAAAACCGAACTCGGCACGGCTCTGATGTCATTCTTCATCCGGCAGAACGACCCGCCCTCGCTCGCCACCACCTCGCTCGCATCTCTCAATGAGATGTTGTCGTGTGCCGAGAACAACCTCGTTCATCTTGACGAGTACAAGAATGAACTCGACTTTCGCAAAATCGAAATCCTCAAACAGATATGGGGAGGCTCAGGCCAAACCAAGAAGAATATGGACGGTGACAAAAAGGTGCAACGCACCTTTGTCCGTTCAGGAGTTATACTCACCGGTCAGGATGCGCCGACCCGTGATGATGCGCTTTTCTCGCGCGTCATACACCTGTCATATTCTGAGGTTACGTTCAGCAACGAAGCCAAACGCAACTTCGAGGAGTTTCAGGCTATCAGCGCATGGGGTGTTTCTCACATCACCGTGCAGTTGCTCAAACTCCGCAAGGTTTTCGAGACTGACTATGCCGCCAACTATGCCGTCTGCAAGCGTCAACTAATGGCGACTCTCGCCGAAGATCAGATCGAGGACCGGTTGCTCAACAACTGGCTCGCTCCGTTGGCAGCTTTCGCCACGGTGCAGACCTCGCTTGACCTGCCGTTTAACTACACCGACCTTTTCAATATCTGCGTCGGGGGCATCCGCCGTCAGAATGAAAAGCTCAAAAAGAACAGTGACATCGCCGTGTTCTGGAATATGCTCGACTCCAACCACATGCAGGGGCGCATCGTTGCCAAAGCGCACTTCGCCATCAAATACCAGTCGGCATTTAAGCGAAGCAATGACGAGGTCATCGACTTTGGCCGCGACAAAGCCATACTATATCTCAATTATCAGAATGTCGTTGCCACATTGGGGCAGCGCGTCAACGGCTCAAACGTGGTAGGCAAGCTCGACACCGTCTCGCTTTATTCATATCTCCGTACACATCCGGCTTTCCTTGGCACAAAGCAGTTCCGTTTCCGGGTGCTTCTGCCTAACGGCACACCCGACTACACCTTTGAGCAACGCGACGGCAAAAGCATCCGTCGCGTCAAGGAGGTTCGCCCTATGGCCTTCGTGTTCGATTACGAACTGCTCAAAGAGAGCTATGAGATAAATCTCGACGTTATCGAGCGACAGGAGGGCGAACTGACCGAGGACGATATAGAGCCGAAGCCCACACCGTCTCCGGCCACTACGCTGCCAACACCCCAGTTATTCAATGAAGATGAGGAAGAAATGCCGTTCTAATCATAAATTATCACGCCATTAAGATTGCCACGTTGGATATTTTTCAAGTGGCAATCTCTTTTTTTGCCGATAATTTCACTCGTTTTCACCGAGCCGAAATTTCGGTTAGACAAATTAGACAACATAGCCAACCTTATAAATCAGTGAGTTAGCCTATATTTTGCCGTGCCAATCTTAAGACACGATTAGACAACAACAGCCGAAAATCAACATTGAGAGTCGGTTTTAGACAAAAATTCAGGCGATTTCAGCCATAAAATAAAGTATATACTTTTGACTGACAAAGTATATCTATCTTTATTTAAGGGCATTATCTCGCGATCTCATTTCCATTGGCTCGCTTGGATATTTGTCTGAAATCGCTACCCCGGCGGTATCTTCATACACGCGAGGAATTTTTTCTCCTCTCTTTATGCTGATTTTGCCCCGTAGCAATCCTATGGCGGTTTGCCGAAATTCGGCAACGTAAGGGGCGTTTCAATAGGCTAAACCGCTGATTATTGGTAACTTTGTATGTGTAACAACGCATCTTTCGTCATGCACTTGTATCTCGAACTCGAAGATTATCTCGCGCAGTGGTATATCCACGATCAGGGCGGCGGTTATCCCGTCCGACCTCTGCGTGGCTCTATGGAGGCGGCTCTGCTCGAACAGTTCTTGCAGACACCGCCCCCGGATTATGTGCCGGAACGCGAGGCTCCCGGACATGTCGCTATTGAGCTGCCGAACTTCCGCAACAAGGACACGCGGGATAATTTCTATCTGCCTCCCAAGGCCCGGGATGCGCTCGTCGCTTGCATACGCAACCGCTTCGACATTTCAATGTGGACTGCTCTGCACCGTTTCTCCGCTATCTTCCAACGGCAAGACCATCTCATCTATGCCTTTATGGAGAAGCACGGCATTGAAATGACCGAGAAGAACTGGAACGCCATTGCCAAACGCTACCAGCGCAAGCGTGATATTTACAAGCGTATGGAACGGCGCAAAAAAAATTCAAAAAAATAATCCCGACTTCAAGGGGGGAAAATCGGAGTTGTCCGATTTGTCCTCCCTCCAAAATAATCATCAATGAAAACCTCCCGACAGATACTTCCCGGTATTAAGGCCGTCCATTGGCTCGATTGTCAGCACCTGCCCCGCAGGGTTGACCTGCACGGCATCTGCCGTATGCCGGTGCCGGTGCTGACCGCACTTTCGGCTGTCGAGGTTTTCGATGATGCGGAGTGCGCTTGTGTGACCGAGCGAGAGGGCGGCTCCTTTCAGGACACCGCCACCTTAAAGTTCCTTACCCACGAACTTCTGCCGATAAATCTCAAACTCGGTTTCGTGGTTACATCTGTCGAGGGTAAGTCCTACCTTGTCGGCTCAAAAGAGCCACCTTTCCCAAAGGTCAAGGTCGAGCAGCGGTGCGGACTCCCCGGAGGCGACAGTGCGGGCTATTTCTACGAGATTACTCATGTCTGCCTCAAATCACTTGTCGAGTGCCATATCTCGGCAGACGGTCTATGACATAAGTTTTCCCAACTCCATAAGTACATCATTTATCAGATTTTGAAGTTAGAGAAGACCGCTTGCGCGTGATGCGTAGGCGGTTTTCGGTTTTCATAGGTAGCAAGAGCCTTCCCTTTCGGAAAATCATTTGCTCTTGGAAGGAGAGAGGGAGGGGTCAGAGGTTGCGGAACACGTTGCGCCCGGAATCGTATAGTCACATCGAACAGCGCGGCTTCATTGCCGAAGTGGAGAGGTCGCCCATCTTCTCCGCACTCATCTGTTATGTGCCGGGTAAACTATCCCGTTCACAGCAGTAGGCCGCTGCGCGGTTGTCGTGGTTATCGAACAGCTATATTTTCTTTGGTGACAGCATCGGCATCGCGTTTGTTCCTCGCTTGGGTACTGCGTCGCCCTCGGACATAGCCCCCTGTATCAGCGGAAGCCGGAGGAAGCTCTCATAGTCCGAGCCTTTTAAGGTTGGTCTGCCTCGCTGTGGATAGCCTTGCAATATGGAGTCGCAGTAGCCGAGGTTGATAGGTCAACCACTGACGGCACACCGCCATTGCATTTGCCAACATTGTAAGCACCCACATTGCCGGGTTCACCTATTTGCTTTTGTGCGTTAGCATCTTCGGTCGGTGACGGGCGTTTCTTCCAATCGTGGTGGATAAACCACTTTGCGTTCATTGAAACCTCCTGCTTTCCATCTCATGTGCGTTTCCATTTCTCGGCTCTCCGTCAGAGCCATTGTTAGTTTTCCTGTCGCAAATGTAGGACTGACCGCTCAACGCAAAACAAGCCGGGGATTTCTGCAACAATTTTATAAAAAATGGTACAAGACGCATTTTTGAACGGCAAGCCTTAAAATTCTTTTGAAATTTTTGCTCTGCATCGCTTTCTCAGTTCTCCAATCATTGCAACGTAAAACTTAAACAATAACTCTTATGTCAAACCCCTCAATTTCAACTACAATGAGATTACAATTCGGAGAACTCAACATCACTCCAAGAGTCGTTAACCGACTCCACGAACTGGACTTCACTGTCCCCGAACTCGAAGATGCTATCGCTGACCACAAAAGCAGCTGTGACGGTGAACCCTCTGTCTATGTGGGTACTTACGGCAAATACAATGACGGTTCGCTCTGCGGCCTGTGGATCGACCTCTCCTCCTTCGACGACTACGACGAGTTTATCAACTTCTGCAAGGCAATCCACGCTGACGAGGAAGACCCGGAACTGATGGCTCAGGACTACGAGGGCTTCCCCCGGCAGTGGTACAACGAGGGCTTCATGTCCGAGGACGACTTCGACCACATCAAGGAATACACAGAAATGTGTGACAAACACGGTGCCGATGCAGTCGATGATTATATGGAGCTGCACGATGACCTCGACAACTTCGAGGAAGCCTACTGCGGCGAATGGGATAGCGAGGAAGACTTCGCCCGGCACATCGTCGAGGAGTGCTACGACCTCGAAAGGACGATGGGCGGCCTCTCCAACTACTTCGACTACGAAGCCTTCGGACGCGAGCTGTTCATGTACGACTACACGATGGGCGCAAACAATAACGTGTTCCGCAACATCTGACCCCTTTCCTCCCTCTCTCCCTCCAAGGGCTTTTCCGAAAGGAAAGGCTCTTTGTTTATATTATACCATGAATTATATTCAAGTCTGAAATAGCTCTATCAGGGCCACATCCATTTTTATCTATATAGAGTCCTCCGTCCGAAGTGACAATTAAGACTTCATCATTCAGTCTCTTTGCTTCATTAAACGATTCAATAATGGAATGTGGGTCATAATCATAAGCTTGGTATTCCGTATACCAATCATATGGTTCATATATTCTCAGAACTTCTTCTCCTAAGTATAAAGTTGCCTGAGGTAAATTCTTTCTTGAGCGATGCTCTACTTGCTCAATAACAATTCTGTCAAACTGTTTATTCAGATAATAAGCATGTAGAGGTCGCTTTAATTCTATGGTTATCGTGGATTGCTCCACAATTATATTAGAATCCCTTACATCAAAAAAGTCACCAACTATAGTAGCTACATCTTTATGCCAACTCCCTGTTGAATGATTTCTTATTCGCTTATTAGCTATGATTGCAAATGCAATTTTATTTACTTTATCCATAGCGCAAATTTACTAATTTTTCGTGGAATAGCTGTCTTTTCCGCCGCTAATATACAGCGGTAGCTTTGCGGTGTAAAACATCACCGCTCAATGGCAAAGACCACTTACAATATCTCGCTCAAAGGGTATGTCGGCGGGGCCGACTTCGACCGCAAAGCCGTTGACAAGACGCTTGCCGAACATTCGGGCAAGCCTGTCAACGTGCTTATTGACTCTCTCGGCGGCTCTCTCGCCACCGGGCTGTCAATCTCTGCCGCGTTCAAGCAGCACGGCAATGTCAGCGTCCACTTCGTCAGCCTCAATGCTTCTGCCGCAACCATCGCTTCGCTCGGCGCGGCCCATATCAGCATTGATGCCGGGGCTATGTATCTCGTCCACAAATGCTCAATGGCTTTCTTCGAGTGGGGTTCGCTCAATGCCGACCAGTTCGCCACTCTCATCGCCGATTGCGAGAAAATCAAGGCTGACCTCGACAAGCTCGACCAAAACGTGGCACGGCTCTACGCTGCGCGATGCAAGCGTAAGCCGGAAGACCTGCTCGCCCTGATGAAAGTGGGCGGTTGGCTGTCGGCCAAAGAAGCTCTCGACTGGGGCTTCGTCGATGAAATCACCGACCTTGAAGATGAACCGGCTCCGCGTCTGACCGACGCGCTCGCCTCGGCTATGGCCTCCGAGGGTATGCCGATACCGAACATACCCATTGCGGATGCTGATAAGGAAAGTCCTTTTGGCAAATTCCTCACTGCCTTAACCTCGCTCTTTAATTCCAAACCACATACACAAATGGCTACCGAAAATCCCGCACCCACGCCCAAAACCTACACCGAGGAAGAATACAATGCCCTCAATCAGCAGCTCGCCGAGGCCAACGCTCTCGCTGACTCGCAGAAGAAAACCATCGAGGAGCGCGATGCCACCATCGCTGACCTCAATGCCAAACTCGCCAAGACCCCGGCGGCTTCGACTACTACCGTAGTGGAGGACAAAAAGCCCATCGACAAACCCGAAGCAACAGACTTCGATCGCTTCTGCGCCACGGTCAACGCCGCCCGCGACCTCTACAACGAGGTCTGACCGCTCACTTCATCACTCATAACTCCGACTTAACACTTATCCCACAATGGCAGGTAAATTCAAATTCACCCCGGAAGATTATCAGCAGGCGGCAATCAAATACCGCTCCGAGCTGCTGTATCTTCCCATCTTTGGTATCAACGATACCTTGCAGCACATGACGGGTCGCCCCGGCATCCGCTACGCTGAACGTGTCGGCACGATTAGCGCGGATGCTCAGTTCGCCCCTTACAACCCAAGCCGCGAGACGGACGTTGACCTCAATCTCGACTTCCGCGAGCTGCGCACATACTTCGGCTCTGTTGTCGCCAACTTCGAGCCGAACACGGCAATCTCCACCTTGCTCGGCACAAGCGCGACCAAGGGTGACGGTCTGATTACAACCCCGACCGCCCGGCACGTCCTCGCTCTCATCGCCAAGGGTCTCTCCAAGCATCTCAACAATGCCGTGTGGAACGGCAAGCGCAACGCCGCCGGTGACACCACCGCCGACCTGTTCGACGGCTTCGACACTATCACGTCTCAGGAAATCGCCGCCGGAGAAATCTCCGAGGAAAAGAACAACTATGTCAAGATCGCCGATACAATCAACCCGGCAAACGTGGTCGACATCCTCAAACAGATTATGTTCGAGATGGACCCACACCTCCGCGCCACTGACTGCAACATCTACTGTTCGCAGCAGCTCGTTGACATCTACAACGAGGGGTATCAGCTCACACACGGCACTCTGCCGTACAATACGCAGTACGGGCAGAACGCTGTCGAGGGTAGCGGCGGTAAACTCCACTTCGTGCCTCTGTTCAACAAGGCTGACTCCGGCTTCATTCACATCGCGCCCAAGAGCAATATGCTCGTCGGTTACGACCAAATGGGCGATGTGGAGAGCGTGATGGTAAAGGAGTACAAGCCCTTCGTGCTGTCTTACATCGCCACTATGTTCTTCGGCTGTCAGTTCGAGACGCTGCACAGCTCGCGCCTCAAAGTCGTGGAACTCGCCGCCGAACCGTTCTCTTTCGGCAAGTAACCCCTGTTTCCTATACGCTAACTCCTATCCCCTAAGATATGGCAACAACTACCACCGCCAAAATCTGCTCCGCACTCCAAAAATCGCTCGGTTGGTGCCAAGGCACTCCCGAGCTGCCCGGTGTGAAGCGGCGCATATACTACCTCGCCAAGAGCGAGATTGTAGGTTTCCCCAAGCTGCCGCGTGACGAACACGGACGCGCGACCTCGGCTATCTATGAGGGCGACTTCACCCTCAAAGCAGATGCCAAGTGGAAATATATCGACATCCTTCCCGACAAGTCGCAGCTCACCTCGGAGGCGCAGGGTGAACTCCCAAGCCAGACCCAACTCAACAAGCTCGTTGCCGTTCACCCCGGCGTGGGCCCGGAGGCTTCCGCCGCAGCAGCCTACATCAACAACACCGACTCGGTGTTCGTTGTCGAGGATATGAAAGGCAATTACCGCGTTGTCGGTTGCGACAAGTGGAACACAAAGGCCACTGTCGCCCAAGACCTCGGTCAAGGTGCCACCGGCACAACCTCCACTACAATCAATGTCGAAGCCTCCGACGAGGTGCCCGCACCTTTCTACGTCGGCACTCTCGAAACAGAGGATGGCGATATTGACTGCTCCGGCAAAGCGGCCTAATCGCTGAACCCCCATTTTCGTTAACTGCATGAATAGAAGCGTGAGGTCGGGTGCGATAGATTTGGACGAGGTGTTGAACGACATCGAAGTGCCATCTCTTGATGTGCCCGACCTTGACGCTTCTTTTGCTGCCGACAAGTCTAAGGACTTGTTTGCTGAAAAGAGCCGCGCCGCGTGGAAAGATGTGCAACAGGCCGAAGCGCGTTGCGACTTCGCCCCGAATAAGGTGCGGATTTCATACCGCAACCCGCAGTTCGGTATCATATCGCTCTGGAAAAAGTCGGTGTATGGGCGCACCCTCACCGACATTAAAGCCGACCCTGATATGATTGAGAAATTTGCCGAGGGGATGAATACCCTTATCAGGCAAATTCTTGGTAACTCACTTTCCACAGGCGACTGGTGCATCGTTACCTCGCCGAAGCGTCGCCACAAGGTCAGAAATTTTGCATCGCTCATTTCTGACCGGCTCGCTACACTCTTAGGCGTGAACTTCTACGAAGATCTCGCCGAGTGTCACTCGAAGCATCGTGTTGGCGCGGTGTTCACTTTGTCGGGCGAACCTCCAAAGGAGCGCAACATAATCGTATTCGACGATTTTGTTACCACCGGCGCAACGATGATTTCAATGCGCGAGCTGTTGCAGCCACTCGGATATAACCTCGTTTTCTTCACAGGCATAAATAATAAACTTTGACCCCTGCGGCCAAAGTAAAATTGACCCCCACAATGGACCACAAATTCACAGAAAAAATAAAGCAATGGCTCGAAACGCCGGAAGCGGAGCGCGACTACTCGGTAGGCGCGACTTATCTTTTGAAGTTGTCAGGCAACCAAATTCTCTACAAGAATATTGTTGCCAATATTGACAACAGGCATACCGTTGTCGATTATCAACTTCAAAAGTATTACAACTTCCGCGTCGCCGCCCTGACTCATGCGCAGGTCGAAGAAATGTCGGCTCAGGTCGAGACCATTGCCGAGGAGCATCATCTGACCGATGAAGCCTCGACCACCCCCGAGGAGGACAGGCGCACCGGCAAGCGAGCCGACCACGACTCTCTGCCGGATGATGTCAAGGCGAAATTCATTGAGAACCTTTCGATTCTTCAACGGATGCGCGAACTTCACCTGCGGCTCAGATCGCTTTCGCTTGACAACGTGACCTGCCCGGACTCTGAACGCTATCCATTCTTGAAAGAATTGATTGCGCTCGACAAGAAGTTACACGCCAACTGGGAAGCCTACGACCATTATGTTGCTGAACCTGCCCCAAAAGCCGCTCCCTCGCGTAAACGCTCTGCCGCAGGTTCTACCACTAAAAAGGAGTCTGCAAAATGAAGCGAACTGCCGACATCGGCCAAATCCTCCGACCGCTGAAAGATACGCCTTTTCAGGCTTATCTTTCCAATGCCGTGCAGGTAGCCGACATTCTCGAATGGATTCTTGAACAGGTCGGCATAGCTGAAATTTGGCAGACTTCGTTTTCTATCTCCGAGGAGTTTCTGCGCAGACTTTTCTTTATCTGCAAGGCAAATAAAGTGTCGCGCATCAATCTTGTGCTCGACCATAAGGCCACCAACAAGACGCTCAAACTTTGGGCGTTCATAACCCAAGTTATTGAGCGTACATACCTCGCAGATAATCACTCAAAAATCCTTTTGGTGAAATCAGAGTCGGGAGATACTGTCTCGGTAGTGACCTCGCAGAACCTCACTCGCGGCAACCGTGCCGAGAGTGCGTTTATCTCAACCGACCCCGTAATCTTTGCCGGGCTGTTCGCCCAAGTCAACGATTTAATAACCAATCATTCAGTGCCTCTCAATGATCTATTCCGAGACAGAATTGCAACAGATTGAGAAATACGCCTCAATCTACCTCAAAATATCTGACATTGCCGTGCTGCTTGACATCCCGGCTGATATTTTGCGTGATGATATAGCCGACCGCTCCTCGGACGTTTCCAAGGCATACCGCCGTGGAAAGGCCGCGTCTAAGGTCAAGCTCCATTCCCAGGAAATGATGCTTGCTCAGGTCGGCTCACCGCTCGCCATTGAGAACGCACACCGAAATTTACTTGATATGGAGGACGATGAGTAATGAGTTATCCCAACGCCATAGAAGTATGTAGAGCGGAGTTATTCACAAAAGAAGTGGAACTCCGCGAGCGTTATCCCGGCCAAATGGTCGAGAAAGTTTTGCGTGTGCGCGAAATGTATAACTGGTTCATCGCCAACCCCGACGGAACAGACCGCGAGTTTGTCTCCGAGGTGTGCCAACGCCACGGCATCCATAGGACTACCGCCTATTCGGATTTAGCCGTTGTCAAGTCCTTGCTCCCCATGCTCGGCAGCGCAAGCCGCGACTTCCACCGTTGGCGCACCAACGAAATGCTCATCGCAACTTATAAAATGGCCGAGAAGCGCAAGGACAGCAAGACTATGGAACGGGCCGCGACCGCATACGGCAAACTCAACCGCGTCGACCTCGAAGATGAACAGGCCCTGCCGCTCGACCAAATCCTCGTGCAACCGTTCACTGCAACCGATGATCCGCGCGTCCTCGGCATCGAGCCAATCCCCAACATCAACGAGAAAATCTCGGCTATGATACAAAAGTATCGCGCCGAAACAATCGACATCGAAGATGTGGAATTTGAGGAAGTCGATTTGGAGTTTGATTCGCTTTTCCCTGACCCTAAACAAGACACCAACAATGGCGGAGAAGAAAGTGTACTTTAATAAACCGCAGCGATTGACTCAGTTAATCGGGGCTAATACCACCGTCATTGTTGCCGGACGTAGAACTGGCAAAACTGACTCTATTGCCGCCCCATTTGTGCTGCGCAATATGCAGCGTATGCCCGGCTCGACAGGCGGCATCGTTGTACCTACGTTCAAGCACGGACTCACAAACACCATTCCGGGCTTGCTCGCTGCATGGAAACGCTGGGGCTTCATCGAGGGGGTGCATTATGTTGTCGGCAGAAAACCTCCGAAGACCTTCAAGCAACCAATCATCGACCCGAAAGATTATGAGCACGTCATATCTTTCTATAACGGCAGTGTGGCCGTCATCATATCGCAAGACCGACCGGGCAGCTCCAACTCGCTGACCCTGTCGTGGCTTTTGGTCGACGAGGCAAAATTCATCGACTACCAAAAACTCAAAGACGAAACGCTACCAGCCAACGGCGGCATCAAGTCGCACTTCGGAAAGCACTCCTTCAATCACTCGATTATGATATTGAGTGATATGCCGCAGACCACTAAGGGCAGTTGGTTCTTGCACTACAAGGATAAAATGGACGCGGAGCTGATAGCCACCATCGAAGCGACCGTCTATGAGATATGGCGCACCAAGGAACGCATACGCTCCCTTAACGCCAACGGTGAACCCGTTCCGGCTCACCTCAAAGGCTACCTACGCCGCCTCGACCGCAACCTTAACAAGATGCGGTCAGTCGCCGTGTACTACCGAGAGTACAGTAGCATCGAGAACTTGCAGCTTCTCGGCGAAAACTACATAAAGCAGATGAAGCGCGACCTTACACCTTTGACTTTCCAAACCTCTATCCTGTGCCAACGCATCGGAATTGCAAAGGACGGATTTTACAGCAGTATGCGCGAGGCCCACAAATACGACGCCAACGACAATCAATACCTCGATACCCTCGGATATGATTACGACTTCGCCACGCTCGATGCGCGAGCCGATGCCGACGTTGACCCCGACGCGCCTATCTGCATAGGTATGGACTACAACGCCAACATCAACTGGATTGTCGCCGGTCAGCCGCGCGACCGCCGCCTCAACGTCATTAAATCCTTTTACGTCAAATTCGAACGCAAGATACCTGCGCTTATCGAAGACTTCTGCCACTACTACGCCACCCACCGCAACAAGACCGTAGTATTTTACTTCGATGCAACCGCCCTCGGCTCAAACTATGCCGTCAACGACCAGGATTTCCGTTGGTGGGTGGTACACGAGTTCGAGCGGCACGGTTGGACGGTCGAGGCCGTATATCTCGGCAACCCCATGCGCAAGGAAGAAAAATACCTGCTCATCAACCAGGCTTTCGCAGGTAAGCAACGCCTGATGCCGTTTTTCAACCGCTCCAACAACGAAGACCTTATCCTCGCTATTCAGTCAGCCGGTGTGCGCCGTGGACGCAACGGCTTCGACAAAGACAAGTCCGGCGAAAAGCTCGCCGAGAGCGAAGAAGACCTGCTCGAACACCGCACCGACGGCACCGATGCTTTCGATACCCTCTACATCGGCTGCGAGAAATTCCCATACCGAGACTCTTTCTCGCTCTCAATGAGCGGTGTCTTATAGCTTAAATCTCAAAGATTTTAGCTAACTTTGCAATTACTTATGGCAACTGAATTTATAAAATCTAAGTTTATTGATTGGACAGAAAGAACGGTCGGTTCTTTCTCGTTGAATCATATAAAATATATTCGTTCCTTTTCCATACAGGAGTTCAAGGATTTTTTTGGCAATGAAAAAATACTTGTTCAAAAACATCCAAGTGGAGTTCTTTATTTTTGCACAAGATTAATGTCAGACTATGGTCTTGTTTATGGAGGAGGTCTACCCTCAGAACCAATTATTTCGGTCGTTTGCGAATATTTCGGTCATTGCTTTTTCTTACTACATTCTCATTCAGACATGCCGGTACACATACATATAAATTCTCGATGCAAACAAGATATGCTTAATAGAACGGCATCTAAAGACTACCCGTCTTATCAATCATATTCAGAGTATCAGCAATATATTTCTGAATCATATATGGATGCTTTCGAGGGCGATGAAGATGCTTATTGGAATATTGATTAGGCATTATGATTAACTCCAAGCAAATACCGCCCAAGGCTATTGATGCTCTTGAACGAGCTATCACTCGCGCAGTTCAGCAGCGCATTGAGGATGACCCAGATGTTGCCGATGCCTATTTGCGCATCGGCATACACGCGAAGTCCTTCACCGTGCTTACGCTTTACCTTGAAGAAAGCAACGCATCGCAGCCTAACCGCGATGTTCCTTTGCTCAATCTTATGTGCGACCGCTTCAATCGTGACAGTTACGAAGATTGGGTGCCGGACACCGCCGCCATTCGCAAACTCGCCGAGTCGTTTTCCGAACTCATCGAGCTTGATTTTTGCCTAAATTAGTTGCTCGCAAACTTGTGTATCTCAGCGATTTTTATTATCTTTGCATATAATAAAACGCTTCAAAATCAGACCACTATGGCAGTACAAGTTTACGTTATCTCTGACCCTCTCGCCATCGACTTCATTCAGAATGAAGACCTCGACGGCTTCAAAGAATATCTCGACTCCGACGATACTCTTTACTTCTCAGAACCCGAAGAATTTGCTACCGAAGCCGAAGCTCTCGCTTACTGCTCCGGCATAGGTTATGGCACTGATGAACGCGCCCCGGTTGAACGCTATCCTCTCCGCACCTGCGAGGAGTGCGACCTACCGTTCATCGAGGCCATCAAAAATTACTGATGTCTTAACAATTCTTATATCGGGTGTGCAAAAAATTCGCTCACCTGATATATTACCTTTGTCACGATTGCCGAAGTATCGAAAAAAAGTGTTAACTTTGCAATCTACTGCGCAAGCCGCTGACAAAGACCAAAAAAATGTAAGAACTTCTTATATTCAACATATTAAGGAACTTCCTTGTAGTCGCAAAAGGTTTGGTCGCCTGTCAGCACTACTTGGAAGTTTCTGCTTGTATAATGGCTGATGTACTCACGGAAGAACAACGGAGTCGTTGTATGTCGCATATTAAGAGCAAGAACACCAAACCCGAGGTTTTGGTGCGACGCTTCTTATTTGCCAACGGATTTCGTTTTCGACTGCATCGAAAAGACCTGCCGGGCAACCCTGACATCGTACTTCCGAAGTATAAGGTTGCCATTTTCATTAACGGTTGCTTCTGGCACGGACACCGGGGTTGCAAGTATGCAACTATCCCGATCAACAATCACGATTTTTGGCAAACAAAAATCTCAGGAAATGTTGAACGTGACAGAATCAATATCGCCAAACTCCGTGAAATGGGATGGCGAGTTATTGAAATATGGCAATGCCAGTTAAAACCGAAGAATAAAGAACTTACTCTTTCAAATCTGATAACGGAACTTCAAAATGAGTAAAAATAGATTGACCTTTACGCTGATGGATATGGGCTATAAGAAAGCCGGCCCGGTTCAGATATTCGACGAGCGTACCTGCTACGAGAACGGAGAGATTATCCCGTTCCCGGTTCAATTGGCTATTGTTACACACGCCCTCATGCTCAAAGACAGAAAGCATGGCGAAATTTATCAAACCAAGGCTGACAGCCTTATTGATGCGTGGACCAATTCAACATTGCCGAGCAAGGTCAATATTGACTGCTCAATTGCTTGCGAACCGCTGAGTCCTTTTCAGCGGTCTCTATTCGATGACTTAAACGAAGTACCTTTTCCGGGTCCCAAGAGCCCCAAATTTACTTTCATAGACCTCTTTGCCGGTATCGGAGGCTTCCGCATGGCATTTCAAAACCTCGGAGGTCAATGTGTATTCTCGTCCGAATGGGATGCACAGGCACAAAAAACTTACTTCGCCAACTATGGCGAAGTGCCGTTTGGAGATATTACCTCAGAACAGACCAAGCAATATATCCCGGACAACTTCGATATTCTTTGTGCCGGCTTCCCCTGCCAGGCATTTTCACTTGCAGGCAAGCGACTTGGCTTCGAGGAAACCCGTGGTACTCTCTTTTTCGATGTGGCAGAAATCCTTCGTCGCAAGCAGCCAAAGGCTTTCTTCCTCGAAAACGTGAAAGGTCTTGCCATTCACGATAAAGGCAAGACTTTGAAAACCATCTTGAACACACTTGACGAAATCGGCTATGTCGTTCCTGACCCTCAGATTGTAAATGCCATGTACTTCGGTGTGCCACAGCATCGTGAGCGCATTTACATCGTCGGTTTCCGCAAAGACCTCGGCATTAAGCCGGAGGACTTTGTATACCCGGAGCAAAAAGAAGTAACAAGACATTTTATTGATGTTAGAGAAAAAGAGCCGGTACCTGCGAAATACTATTTGTCAACGACATACGTTGACACTCTCATTCGCCACAAGGCGCGTCATGAGAGCAAAGGCAATGGTTTTGGCTATGCTATTGTCGGTGACAACGAAGTTGCTAACGCCATTGTTGTCGGAGGTATGGGCCGCGAGCGTAATATAGTTATTGACACTCGACAGACCGACCTCACACCGACCACTCGCATCAAAGGTGAATATAATAAAGATGGTTGGCGTCGTATGACACCGCGAGAATGGGGAGCCTTGCAAGGCTATCCCGTTTATGACAATGGCGATGGGTCTCCTGTTTTTCAAATCCCTGTTGCTGACGCATCTGCTTACAAGCAATTCGGTAACTCTGTTGCCGTTCCCGCTATTCAGGCAACCGCACAACAACTTCTCAAAGTATTATCAGACAAAAAAATTCTCTCTCTATGAGCAACGTAAACAAGGAAATCACCGGCAATATCGGTGAATGGAGTGAAATATATACCCTGCTGAAACTTCTTGGTGAGGGTAAAGTCTATGCCGGAGACCAAAATCTTGAGAAAATCAAGAATTTGGTTTACCCAATCATTATGATTATTCGCCAAGAGAAAGAGGGCGTATATGACTATTTGGTGTCAAATGCCGACATTGTGATTCAAAAAGCAGACGGCACAGAACTTCTCCGCCTATCCGCTGAAAAATTCTTGCACGAAGCCGAGTATCTTCTTTCGGCTATGCAAAATAAACCGGCGGGCGCACGTTCTTTCCCTATTGCCAAGACACAGGCTTTTATGGATAAGATTTACTGCTCGACCCTCAAAGCAAGTTCTTCTGACAAAACCGATATTCATATCGTTTTGCACGACCAAAGAACTCGCATGAACAACAATTTGGGGTTCAGCATCAAATCTCAGCTTGGAGGTGATTCAACTCTGCTCAATGCGAGCGGTGCCACCAACTTCACTTATAAAGTGGTTGGAGCGGATTTTTCCGATGAAGAAATCGAAAAAATCAATGCCATAGCAACACGCACGAAAATCATCGATCGTGTCGAAGCCATTCGTCGCAAAGGAGCAGACTTGCAATTCGACCACGTGGATAACTCGACATTCCGCTCTAATCTCGCAATGTTGGATAACGGCCTCGCACCGACCATTGCTCAGTTGCTTATTGAGCAATTCAATACCGGCGAAAGAAACTTTGTTGACCTTATCAAGCCACTTGCAGAAAACAATCCGCTCGGCTTTGATATGGAGGATAAAGAGGATATGTATATCTACAAGTTGAAACACCTGCTCACTTCTGCGGCTCTCGGTATGATGCCGTCCAAGAAATGGACAGGCCGCTACGATGCAAATGGTGGCTATCTCGTTGTCAAAAAAGACGGTGAAATCCTCTGCTATCACTTCTACGACAAGAACCGCTTCGAGGACTTCCTCTTTGCAAATGCCTATCTTGAACGAGGCAAGACACACCGCCATGGCTACGCCTCGCTTTACCGTGGCGAGGACGGAAACGTCTATTTCAAACTCAATCTGCAAGTTCGTCTGAAATAAATACGTATAATCTTTACTATGCCTGAATATATTCGCCATTCTCGCGAACATATTAAAGAAGTATCCAACGAACCTTTTGGAGAAGACGTTCTTGGACGTAAGAAATTTGCCAATCTTCTTACAAATATCGTAACGAATTACTCTACAGGATTCGTTATGGCTCTTAACGGGGCGTGGGGTACAGGAAAATCTGTTTTTCTTCATCAATGGCGCAAACAATTAAAATCGGAAGGATATAGAGTTACTATTTTTAATGCTTGGGATAATGACTATTTCGGAGAACCTACACTGGCTATACTGAGTCAATTCAAAGATTTTTTTGATGAAGATGCCCCCCTTTCACAGAAAGCAGTTGCGGCATGGAAGACGCTCCAAAAAACCCCTGCAATTGTATTTAAAAGTCTTTTGAAAAAAGGGCTTTCTGAAATTTCTTGTGGCGTTCTTGATGATAAAGTTATTGAGGAAATTTCTGATTCTTATATTTCAGAGATTGAAGTAGAACAATGCTATCGTAATAGTGATATAGGGAAATACGTATCACAACGCATTGAGTTCATCAAATATAAAACTTCGTTAATAGAGTTTGCTGCTGAGGCTTCTATTTCATCAGAAGGGCAACCCAACAAACCTCTTATTTTCATCGTAGATGAATTAGACAGGTGCTCTCCTTCATATGCCGTCGAAGTATTGGAGAAAGTAAAGCATTTATTTAATATTCCCAATATCGTTTTCTGCATAGCTGTTGATAAGGAACAATTAAAACGTACTATTCAAGGATATTATGGTGCATATAATTTTAATGCAGAAGAATATTTGCGCCGTTTCTTTGACATAGAATTAGACCTGCCACCAATCAAATACATTGAATTTGCGCAGCTTCTCTCTGAACACTTCAATTTGCGGAATTGTATTTGGTCTGAAAATAACCGAAAGGAGTTCATTAAGATTAGTGCTTCTATGGCAGAGAAGCACCATTTATCGCTTAGGCAATTAGAGAAATACTATGCTCACGCTAAACTTGTATTTTCAAGTTATGGCAGAGTCGATGATAGCGAATGGCTTATAGCGATTATGCTTATTATATATAAGTTTGAGAACGGTACTTTTAATAATATCGTGGACAAATCTTATTCCTTGGAAGATTATGCCATGAGCTTAAGAGACCTATTTGATTTCAGCGAGTTCTCAAATGGGCCTAATCTGTTAGGAGCTTTACTATATTTCATCAACACTCACCTTAATGAAGGAAAGTTGGTTTCGGTTCCCAGTGACTTCAAGTTCCCGTGGAGTTCTCAATTTTCAGAAACAGATCTTGATAAAATTTCTCGAAGTTATCACGCAGCTTCGCTTCGCGATTATCGAGGACTTCCTTTATCCAAGATAATTGATAAAATTTGCTTTATTGAGCAATTCGTGTGTCATGTGTATTAGAGCAATACATCGACATATTTCAAATAATACATTATGAGCGACACCGACGATTTAGACGCATACAACAGCGACACCGAACATAATATGTGGGTGGATTATACATATCAAGAGAATACCGCAGAGCTGCCCGACATCTTCGATGAAGATGCTGTGGACGATTTTATAAACAACCTTAACGACTGGGATTAATTCTATTTATATGAGAAAGAAATATACACTTTGGAAACCATTTACACGTGAAATGCTTGTTAAAGCAACAGAACATGACAAGCTAATGTTTCCTAATCGCGAATATGTTTTTAGACACGTTAGCGATGAACTCTCTGTTGTTAGTTTTAACACAAAAGAGGAAGCAATCGAGATTTTAGAGAAAGATGACAATCTTGGAGTTCATCAATTCTCCTTGGTTTCTTTACTTGAAGTTTATTTGAAAGATTAAGGCGTTGCGGCACCGCCGCCGTGCTTTCGTGAATCGAGCCTTAGGTCTCGACCATAAGGCTTCAATCGCATAACGCAGAAACTATTATTATATGGACAAACTCGGTAAAATCAAATCATGGTATATTGACCCTGACGATAACAGGCTCACATACACTCAACACAATATTCTCTTTATCAACATCATTGACGGTGAGAAATATTATACCGTTAGACACGACTCCGTAGAGTCTGACGATTACGATGCAACCGTTGAATTAGGAACATTCGACCTTTGTGGCGAAACTTACAATGCTCGTTTCGCTGACATTTACGGTCGAATGAACTATACCGATGTGACGAGATGAATAACACATACGAGTAAGTCTATGTAACCCTTTTGATATGAACATCGAAGAAGATTCGTTGAACCCTATTATTACTTTTTTTCACAAATTATTAGGAAACGATTTGTGGATTATACCTATATCCGTAGCAATTGCTTCTTGGATAATTTTTTACTTTTATCCAGAAAAATGGATTGTATTGTATGTTGGGATAATTTGCTCTCTTATTGCCATTCTACATATATGTAGCTCTATATTTGTATGGATAAAAAATGTTATAAGAAATCGTAAGAACGAAAAAGACGCGAAAGAGAAATCTATTAAGAAACGTGAACAAGAGAAGGCTGCTATAGAACGGAAAAAACTTGAACATGCTTCTGCAATTTGGAAGTTAGTTGCTCATCTTGACAATGATTTAATATGGGGTGCAACACTATTCTTAGCCTTAGAAATTCACGATGGCGATAAAAATATTCGATTCGTTAAAATACCTACTGAGCAATTCTCTGAAGAAAGCAAGCGTTATAATTTCTATTTTAGTATAATTGAAAAACTTACTTTTTCAAATGGATACAATTCTTCATTGAAGATGATACGCTCCGAAAGGGTCAATGATATTATGTATTTTCACTTTGAGCCCTATTTTTTAAGTCTTCTCGAGAATTTTTATGCTACTCAAAAATGGATTAAAATTTAGTCTATGGCGTTGCGGCACCGTCGCCGGGCTTTCGTGAATCGAGCCTGAGGTCTCGACCGTAAGGCTTCAATCCCATAACGCGGACTCTCGGAGAAATCCGGGAGTCAGTTTGTTTTGTGCCCCTGCGACACCTCGCAGGGAGAGCGTCAGTTGGACTTCATTCTTCACAGGATATGGAGTTTACCGTTCTTGATACCTCAGTCATTGGGAGGTGGGCGTATTCTCAATAACTTTACAGCGGTGTTCCGTGGTGTTTTGCGCCTGAGCTGCATTTTCGATTTGTGCTTCCACTGAGGTGTGGGCTACATTTTCTATTGGTGCTTTGGCCGTTGGAGATAACTTCACGGTATAGATTGGTATGATGCAACGGTCTGTACCGAGGGAGGCTAACGCTATATCCTGATTTTGCGAGACAGTTGTTTGAGGGAGTCATTACTTGTAAACACGCACGGAAACGCATCTGATATTTCACACTCGCGAAGTTAGCAGCTTTATCTACGCTCGTCAAGGGCAGGTGAATTTGATTAAAAAATCTTCCTTTTTCCGTCGTGCCTATGAAAAAGAGTATTCAGGGGGCAAGCCCTTTTCATCAAACCCTTGTCGGCTAACGTGCCCGGAGGCACTGATGGGTCAGCCGCATATTCTGCGGTGTAAAAATCAAACGCGCCCCGGCGCACAGTAATAACCCCTCAAAAACTTCAAAATCATGACATACGTTAGCTGCATCTCCCTCGATACAAACCGCCGCCTCAAAGAATATCAAGTAGAAGTTATCACCTTCGACGGCGAAAGCGAAATAGTATATGTAATTGCCCGGACTGCCGACGAGGCACAGGAAAAGGCAGCAGCCCAGGTGCCTAACGCCGACTACACGATGGTTCAAGGTTCTTGCGAATACTAAATCCACCTCCCGAGGACTGAGGGTTGACCGAAAGGTCAACTCTTTGTCTGTTCATCACTTCGTCCTTATCATTTGTCTATCGGCCCTCCGCCTCCGGCTCTATGCCGAGGGGCGCGGTCAGGCTTCCGGTTGTGCGACTTACAGCCGGTTCGCTTGCGTGACTTCCGAGTTGACCGCTCTACGCTCCAAAGGTTGCTCAGTTCTTCAAAGATGGCGGGGCATTTCGCACTTTTGTTTAGGGATGGATCGTATTGGGTTTTGTCTATCGAGACGGTGCCGGACTCACCGCCGTTTTCCACTTTTGCCCTCATTGTCGCACCAACATATTGAGAGCCGCAGCACATCTGTGTATCGGCAATTTCCAACTGTTCTGTTATGTGTCAGACAACGGTGTGCATAGTCGCTTATCGGTTGGACTTCGGGGGTGTTCGCTCCGGCATCGCCTCCGCTCGCCACGACCTCCGACATTCTCTGATGTTCAGGGAGTCGCTTGCCGTATCGGGCACAGGGGCATACATCGCTACTCTTGGCGCCATCCACAGCGCGTTATCCTTGCCACACCCTTGAAACGTACCGCACCGAACTTGCTGCCCTGATGAGTGCGGAGTGCTTGCCGGGCTCAACGGCGGGGCGATTTGAGACGTTTGTTCTGCTTAGTTTTCTTTGCCTTGAAGTCTTGGAGGTGTGAACCGAGGTCTATTTTTCCATTTGCAAAGGTAGGGTTGACCGCTCACCGCAAAACAAGCCGGGGATTTCTTCAACAAAAATTCAAAATCTCCACCCCTTAAGGGGTAGTATTTGGACGCTGACGCTAATTTTTCTCTTGAAATTTTTGCTATTGGTCGCTTTCTCAACATCATTCCCTGACGGTCATTCCTCCCAATTTTGGCAATGTAAAAATTAAGAGCCTCGGCTCACAGTTAAAACCTCCAAAACTTCAAAATCATGGCAAAGAAAACTAAAAAATCCGCAGAAAAAACTCAGGCTCAAACCGCAGCTCCCGCCGTCGAGACTACTCCGGCAATCACTCCCAAGCTCATCGTGGCTCAGCGCAAGTTCAACCGCTGGTACGTCTATTTCAAGGGCGTGGCTCCCAAGGATAACGTGGGCTGCGGATGCAAGACCGCCAAGAGCGCAATGCGATATATGCACCTGCTCAAAGCCCGGTACGGAGCGACTATCTCCCAAAACATCTATGAACGCCTCCAGTTCGAGGCAGCGAGAGAGGCTTAAAGCCTCTCTCCCCGAAAGTCCAACCTCAAATACTCACGACTATGTACGAATATAAATGTTACACAAAACAAGGCAGTTGGAAATTCTATGCCGATACTGATACCGATGCGCTCCGCCTCGCTCTTTTCTATTGTTGGCGCGATGGCGAGGACTTCATAAGAGTGGAAAGCTCGTTTGGCGGACAGTCCTACACGCTCCGTCTCTGTAAGATAGACAAAACAAACTCAATACAAACCATCTAAATTCCGAAACAATGAAACAGTACGAAATGCCTTATTCGTTCCTCTTTACAGACGAAGAACTGACCGACCTCTGGAGCTACTACCGCCGCATACATCAGATTATCCGATGCGTCGAAGACCGCTATCATCTCGCCATTACCGATATGGAAGTCCACTGCGGGGCACTCTACCGCTCACGCGCACTTCTCGCCGAGGCTCAACACCGCGAGACGCTGCGCGGCAACGCCCTGATGCCACGCGAGATGCCCCACGAGACCATTACGATATTGGAGCAATAGCCTCCAATATCTCTCATCGCGGTTGCTCCCTGCCAGGGAGTGACCGCTTTGTGCTGTCTTTTCTCGTCAGTCAGCTACTGGCTAACTTTGTGTCGTTATGCTACGAATAGGTTTCTATACTCCGACCGTGATGCTGACATCCGAACTGTCAGACATCTCGATATTCACCGACCAAGAGGCGGTGGACTTCTCGCTATATGCCGCAGGTATCGAGGTGCTGTCGGGGCGATACTACGCCTTGAACGGCTCAATCCGTATCTGCGACATCGCGCCGCTCATCGAGAGTGCCATTACAGGCAATACCGACTCCCTGCTTGCCGACTGCGAAATCGAGGTCTCTGCCGGGAGCGAGACAGCCACGCACGACTTCCAGGTGCTTTACTGCGACAAAGCACTCGGACTCATTGACCCGATGGAATGGTTGCAGCAGAATTTTCTCACGCTCACCCCATACCGCCGCCTTGCTCCTGAGGGCTTCTTCGAGGTGCAATGGTATGCCGCCGACCGCGAGGGTATATCGTTTATGGTGTACTGCACCTTTCTCAATGACAAAGGTGTTCAGGACACTTATAGCTACGTCCAATCGGGCAACGGACTCGTTCAGCACGGCGCAGGTATATGCCGCGAGATAGTCATGCTTCCGCAGGTAGCCGCCAAAGTTAAGTCGGCACGGAAGATTGACTCGCTCATGCTCCAATCCGTCACCGTCCGCCGGGGCGACCGCCTCCTTACGGTGTTCGTTGACCCGTCGCTGTCGGGCATTGTGCCTTTCCATTACACCAACTGCTTCAACGCCATTGAATCGCTGGCACTGCCTCGCATCACCACTGAGAAAATCAAGGTTGACAACTCCATAGCCTCGCTCGGCAAATCCTCGCGGTTTTATGATGTCAACGTCTCCAAGGAATACGAGGTCGAGATGGGCCCGCTCACCTCTGACGAATGTTCGCAGGTCGAGCAGATGCTCACATCAACGCAAGTACGCATCCCGTGGGGCATATTCTCACCAATCGACGAAATTGACTTTTATGCCCTCACGCAGATTATGATAACCGACTTCACCTCTGAACTGTCGGACACCGACGAGAAGATGAACACCGTAAAATTCACTTGGCGATTTATGGATAACCGCCCGAAAGCACAGCTCAAATCCTCGCCCGGCATCTTCAACGACTCATATAATCCTGTATTCTCATAATGGCTCACTCGATACATATATCCACCGCTCGCACGATGCTCAACTCCGGCGACCCTGTCGATATTTCCGTATGGAAATCCGATGGCTCAATAATACGCCTCCATAATGTTATCTCGCTTCGCTATTCCTTTTACGGAGGTTGGCGAAACGTCAAGTTGCTTACCTCCGGCGAGTGCCGCAAGATACGCGACTGCTGTATCTTCCGCGTCAACAACCTTGAAGTTTTCCTCTAATCTAATTTGCCATTACACAACGCAGAATTTATCCGCCACGTTAAATCCGAAATATCACTATAACCCAATTCTATAATTATCTCATTAACATCTCTCCCTAACAATCGCTGCTCATTTATATAACTTTCATCTATAAGAATTTTAGCTAATCTTCCACATACTAAATCGGGATACAATGAAGCAATATGCTTAAACTCGCATTTTACTTCATTGGTTAATATATAACAGGACACTCCAAAAGTAGTGAAACAACTTCTAAATTTTGTATCAGTTAGTTCCCATATCCTTAGCAGATTTACTGCCTCTGGTATATGGGAAATCGCTTCTTTATAAATGTGTTTTACGAAATCATACGCCCCTAAATCGGCAAAACGATATGTTACAAAAGCCAATAGATATTGATAATCATTTTCAAGTTGATTCATATGTGCTTGGTGCTTAAAGCCTAAGCCTTTCTTTTCCCATATCTCTCTGGTACAGGCTTCGCTTAAAGCTACACGATTTTTGCTAAGGAAATCACGCACAAATGGACTCCCGTACCACACAACTGTATCAAAAAATTCTTGGAGTTTGCTCTTTTCCATATGCAAAGTTAGTGAAAAATTCTAATTTAATGCGTCTTTTCGAGACTGACTTTGAGTCCATAACTTCGCTGAAAAATCAGCAAGTTATGGACTCTCTTAATTTCAACTCCGTTGAAGATTTACCGTGCCTTTCGGCTCGTGCAATCTTCAAGGTCAATTCTTCCTCGGTATTCAAAGAGGACGTTGACATCGTAGCTACCGTTGTCGATGATAAGCTCTCATATATCCCGTGGGGTGGTGACAACCAAATGCCTTTCGACATTCTCGACCTCATAGAGAAAGACGAAACACTCGCCACCTGCCAATGCTTCAATGCCGAGGTGTGCTATGGCTCAGGCTTGCGGTATGATACCCGCGTCGCCTCCGCCTCGGTCAAGAATGAAGTCGAGGACTTCCTTCTTGATAACGACCTCGCCTCATATTTTCTCGGTGTCAGTCAGGACTTCAAGCACTTTGGCTTCGCCGTCAGTGTGCTTATTCTCAATGAGGACGGGACCAAGGTGGTCTCCCTTAAACGAAAGGAAGCCTGTTATTGCCGTTTCGCTCCTGCCGATGCGTCCGGCACAATCCCGAAGATACTCTACGCCAACTGGCGTAAGGTTGTATCTTCGCGCACTGACATCGAGGTTATAGACCTGCTCGACCCGGCTTCTCCGTGGCGAGATCTGCAAGACAATCTCGCCAAAGGGTCAAAGACCCGAAAGTTCGCCGTCCTCTCGCGCATCCCCACAGTGGATAGCACCTATTATCCCATACCTTATTACGCTGCGCTGTTCAAAGGTAAGTGGTACAACATCAAGCAGCTCATCGGCATAGCAAAGGAGGCCAAGCTCAAAAACCATGCCCCCATAAAATACCAAATCGAAATCTCCGCCAAATATTGGGAGTCAATATTCCGTGCCGAGGGCATCACCGACCGCCACAAGCAACAGGAGCGCATCGTTCGTGAGAAACAATCAATTCTTGATTTTCTCACCGGCGCGGAAAACAGCGGCAAAGCCTGGTTCTCCACTTTCTACATCACTCCTGACGGCAAGGAGCAGCACGACGTTGTCATCAATAAGATTGACGATTCAAAGGAGGGTGGCGATTGGGAAACCGACATTCAGGAAGCTATCAATATGATATGCTTTACTATGCGCGTTCACTCAAACCTTGTCGGCTCAGTGCCCGGCAAGGCTCAGACTAACAACTCCGGCTCTGACAAGCGCGAGCTTTATACAATCGCCCAAGCCTTGCAGAAACCATATCACGACCTGCTCTTTACCGTTCATCGCATCATTATCCGATTTAACGGTTGGCAGGGTGTGAAAGTGGATGTGCCCTTTATACAGTTAACGACCCTCGACGAACACCAAGACGCAAAACAAGTTACCACCAATGAAGATAATAACGACTGATGAGCAACTGCGTTCTCATCTTCCCAACATCATCGCCTCGGTCAAGGGCGAAACGCCCTTAATCGAAAGGCTCGCGCACTTTCTCGACCTCGCCGAAGACTGGGTCAAAACAACTTTCACATCTGAGCCGACCTATTACACAATCTGCGGCTACACGGATAGCACCCCTATCCGCATAGCCAGCGCCCGGCTTGTTGTGGCAGACGCTCTGCGCCGTGCCATTCCCTCGCTTGATATTGTCCTCACGCCTAACGGCTTCGGGGTAATAAACACCACCAACATCACCCCGGCTTCCAAGCAGCGCGTTGACAGGCTCATCGGATCTATGCTCTCGCACCGCGACGATTGCATCGCGGCTCTGCTCCCGGCACTTGTCGGAGCGAGCAAATGGCTCAACTCCGACCAAGCCGACTTCTTCGGAGCTACACTCTTTCCAACTTTGGAAATCGTGGAGATGTTACCCGGCAACGCCACCACTAAGTGGGAGCGTTACCTCGAACTCCGCCCACAGGTCATTGACCTTGAAGCGTCGTTGGCCGAAGAATGGTTTTCGCCCGAACTGATGTCAGCACTTCGCGCAGAAAACCTGCGCTCAGATCTGACTGAAGAAAGAGGTATCGCAGTCCGACAGATAAAAGCCCAACTTGTGGGCTACCTCAAAGCAGGGTCGTTCAACTCGCGTAGGCTCGTTGACATAGTGAACTACATCCGCGTCAACGACAGCGACTTCGAGGAGTGGCATAATTCCGCTACCGCACAATTGTTTGCCCCTCCTGTATTCAAGAACAACAAAAATTCTTCCGGCTATTTCTTTTAACCTACATACAATATGCAGACAATTTCAATAAATTTCATCGTGCCGCAGGGGTGGCACGAACTCTCCAACAAGCAGCTTATGTATGTCTATCAGATGCTCGCCAAAGACTTCGCCACCGACGAAGTCAAGACCTTATGCTTGCTCCGTTGGAGCGGTGCAAAGGTAGAGGCTCGCCAAGACAGCGGCTCTTATATTCTCAAAAAAGGAAAATTCCTTTTTGAAGTTACGCCAGTAACACTCGCAGAACTGCTCCCGAACCTCGACTGGCTTGTCTCGCTCCCGGCAACTCCCATACGTCCGGGGAAGCTCAAACACCGTCAGGCTCTCGCCGCCGACTTCTCCGAAGTGCCGTTTGAGACATACATTGTGGTTGATAATCTCTATCAAGGTTATCTGCAAACACAATCGGACGATCTGCTCGATGAACTCGCAAGCGTCCTCTATCCCGGCATCAAAACCCCGCTCACGCCCGATGAGCGTATCGCGATATTCTACTGGGTAGCCTCGCTCAAAGACCATTTCGCTCGCCTTTATCCCGACTTTTTCCAACCATCCGAACCGGTCGCCTCCGACAACCTGCTCGGCTCGCCCTCCCAGTCGGTCGAGGCGGCTATGAACGCCCAAATCCGTGCCCTCACCAAAGGCGATGTCACAAAAGAGGCCGAAGTCCTCGCCCTCGACACGCACCGCGCATTGACCGAACTCAACGCACAGGCGCGTGAGTATAAAGAACTCAATCAGCAACTCAACAAGAAATGAACACGCCAACACTCAACGGACAATGGGATGCGGCTGCCTTCTTTGAAAACCTTACCGCAACCAACCGCGTCGCCCGACAAGAAGGCTTCACCTTCTGCCGTGTCAGCGGACTTGACGGCTTCGAGGAAGCTGTCAACGAGTCGCAGACTCAAACGGCTTTCGTCTGCGTCAGCGATATAGCCGACGGCTATACCGAATTGAACAACACGCCTCGCACTCGCCGCGTAAAAACGGTGTTTTTCGCTATGCGCCACGCCGCCGAAGATATGGCTGCTCGCGCAGAGTGTATGGAAATAATGCGAGAATTGTTCCGGCAATTCATGTCGCGTTTGCTCCCTGAAAAGGTCAGGTTGGAGCAGAACTGCATCTACCTCGACCCAAGAATATCGTTCAACGAGATTGACCGCTATTTTTTCACGGGAGCTGCCGGAGCTTATTTCCAAATCGCGGTGGACGTGTTCACTGATTTAAGATATAATGCCGATGAGTGGGACGAATGACAAGGCGTTACAGGAACGCCAAAAATATGTACGGGCATTCAACGACACAATGATAAAGATATGGCGAGAGCAAATCGCTCTGCTTGGTGTCGTTGATACAGGAGCGTTATACCGCTCAACCGTGGCCGTTAGTATGACAGCCGACGGCAAATTCACCTCTATATCGCTCGCGCAGAAGTTCAACCTTTACGGAATCTATGCAGACTATGGCGTTGGCTCAAACACGCCTCGCGGCAACCCCGGAGACCTCGGACGCGACAACAAGCGAAAACGCCGCCGTTGGTTCTCCAGAAAATACTTCGCCTCGGTTATGAATATCCGCGAATTTTTCGCTGATAACCTCGGCAAAGATCTTGCTGACACCGTCAGCAACGCCCTCACTCGCGACATTTCACGTCGCTTTGTGACTTAAAATATTGCTACAACATTTTTATTGTATTTTTCAAATCTTCCATCCATGTAGAGATAAAAATTAAATACCTGTTCATCATTGGATGTTGTAGGATAATCCATTAATTTTATGAAAGCTCCAATGAAACTGTCTGAAATATACTTGCCCTGAATCTTTCCCCTGCTGGTTTCAAGAATATATGTTTTTGTTACAGGATCATTGGTAAATACTTTAATATCAGTTTTTCTATCGATACAAATAAACCTTGCTTCGCCATTTTCCTCACATTGAATATAAAAATCGCAAAAGTTGTTTCGCTCTGATATTCGTTTATAATTATATCGTTTATATAAAATATAACGATTATTGTCATTTCTTGAGTACTTCATATCTGACGCAAAAAGAACCCATTTTTTCTTTTTTATTGTAAACCCGTCCTCATCATAATCAGTATATTCAAAAAGATTGGTAACGAAGTTCTTTATCGAAGAGCGACTCAATGTAATTAACTCTTTTTCAATGGCTGCTTGCAGATGTTGTGCCAATATTAAATCAACACCTTTTTCAGTTTTCACTATGTGATTGTCCAGAGTATGAACTTGAATTTCTCCATATTCAAGTTCAAATTCAGAAACAGTATATTGCCTCAATAAATTTTCCATTTCAAGAATAGATTAACACTGCAAAATTACAACTTTTTTCTGTCTTTTCACCGCCCAACCGATAGCCATACTTTTGCGGTAAACATTACCACAATCGTATGGCTATCGACGTTAAATCACTCACGCAGATTATATCGGACTTCCGAAAACTGCAATCCAAGGACTCCATAAGCCCGGAATCCCTCGGCTTTATCTTGCAGCGCATCGCCGACCTGCTTGCCACTGCCGGAACTTCCGACACCGTCGCGAAGATCCAACAGTTACTCGACGGCTTCAAGAGCGGAGGTCAGGCTATATGCACCTTCGAGCAAGGAGCTGCCGACCGTAACAATATCCTTGTCAACTCCAAGGAAGTTGACCTTTCAACCGGGGCAATCGGTACTCGCACCAACAATCTTTTCATCAAACAGGCTACTACCGAGCGGGCCGGTGCGATGCGGGCGCAACAGGTCATAGACCTTAACAACGCCCGAAACCGCATTGCTGAAATCCTGCCCCTGCTTGAAAAAATACAGGCAAAACTCGGTATGACCGACGGCTCGAAAGGGCTGTATAACACAGCCCAAATCTCGGTGAGTGTGGAGAACGGCACACTCAGAATATACGGTGCGCAGCAGCTTATAGCCGACGGGTATGTGCCATATCTTTTCCGGCACACGCGCAAGCGCAACCAGTGGGATGACAAGGTAGCACTTGAAGCCGGTATCACCCCAAAGAAATACTGCGCCAAGCGAAAGGGGTGGAATCTGTATGGCTCAGTGTACACGCTGAAAATCAGCGGTTCTACTGTCGCCATTTCCACAAATTCAAAACCCTATTTTTCGATAGCGGCACAAGGCTATTCCACCTCGCCGTCATACTTTGTCAAGACCTATATCCGGGCGAAAGACAATGTACCTTGTTTTGGTTGGGGTCGCTCAGTTGTTTCTCTACTCGACCCCAAAAATCCGAAAAAGCACCGTATGGTACGGCTGCGTTTCGCAATCGGGTTCGCTAAGAAAATCTTGCCGGGGCGCTCCCTTATCACCACCGCCAACCTCGTAAGTTCGCTTGCTGAGTTCTCGCTCATTTACAATCCGGCTCAAAAGACGTGGTACTTCGGAAAGTGAAGCCTCATAAAAAAGATAGCCCTCACGGCAGAGCCGCAAGGGTGATGCTATCTGCTTTATACCACTTTCCGATAGCCCGGTTGAAAACGCGGAGAGTGCTATCCGAAATACAACGCAAGATAGCCCTATGGAGATGCTATCGCGCATACGCAAGAGGTATCACAGTTTCTTTAGCTTGGCTTTACTTACAGGTAGAGGTGTCCGGGTCGGTTAGTATGGTTTTACGTTTTTGATACGCAAATTTAACTATAATTCTCCACATACACAACATTTTACAATGGAAATTCGCAAACATAAACCGACAATACAACTCCTTGCGGCAGTCTTTCTGATTGTCGTAGGTTGCGGTCTGCTCATCGCTGGATTTATAGTTCCACCGCCCGGCGAAATCCATAACTCAGTCCTCATTGCCTTCGGTGAGATACTGACTTTCGCAGGGGCGGTGTTTGGTCTCAAATATCATTATGAGTGTGGCAACCGCCATAACTCTGAAAACTCATCAACCCATAATTCATCTACACAAAATGCAGACAATCAAGAAAGGTAGCAGGGGCAACGATGTCGCCACCCTGCAAAAAAAGCTCAATCTCATCGCCGATGGCATCTTCGGCCCAATCACTGACGAGGCCGTCCGTGATTTCCAACGTAGCCACAACCTCGCGGTCGATGGCATTGTGGGTCCAAAGACGTGGGCTGCCCTCTGCATCGGTTCGCTACCGAACACTCGCCGCATCGACAAGATAATCCTCCATTGCTCGGCTACGCCGGAGGGGGAGGATTTCTCCGTTGAGCAAATCCGCAAAATGCACATTGCACGCGGATTTACGGATATTGGCTATCATTGGTATATCGGGCGCGATGGCACGATATACAAAGGGCGTGACGAGTCGAAAATCGGTGCTCACACCACGGGGCAAAACTCATACTCCATCGGGGTATGCTACTGCGGCGGTTGTCCTCCGCGTAGCGTCAAGAACTGGGCGAACCAAGGCAAGGACACACGCACAGCGGCTCAGAAAGCCTCGCTCTTAAAACTCTGCCGGGAGTTGAAAAGCCGTTATCCCGGGGCTACGCTCCACGGTCACAACGAGTTCGCAAACAAGGCTTGCCCCTCATTCATCGTCAAAAACGACCCCGACCTATGCGCCATATAACCATCATCCTTTTTGCTACCTGCATCATTGCCGGGTGCAAGTCGCAAAAATCCGTTGTTGCGAGCCAGTCAGCCGCAACAGACTCGCTCGCTCATTCCGAACATCACCGCACAGTGGCGGTGATTGACTCGGCCATTCGCCATTCCGATTTTAGCTTCGATACCCTGAAAATCGAAATCGAGCGTCCTTCATCGGTAGGCGAAGCCTCCGAGATAATCCGCTTAAAAGCAATAAGGGGGCGCGTAATAGACCGGCGGCAGATGTTCAGAGATAGTGTTGAAGCCTACAACAGTCTTGACACGGTCGCTTATAAGCAGTCGGCTATTGAGGCTTCAACGGAACACACCGCCACAACACGCCTCTATAATCCGCCTAATGGCACAGCCGCAGTTATCATCACAATTCTTGTGATTGGCTGTTTGGTTTACGTTTTCTGTCGAACACGCTAATTTATACATAACTCAGAGAGTAGAAGTTTTTTCATAAATTGTCTTACGACTGGCTCGCGAGAGTCGGTCGTTTGATTTATATGGCGCGTTCATCTTTGTTGACCCTCCCGGCTGATGTTAAATGTCAGCTTACACAACCTCCTTCCGTCCTCCGAGTGTCAGCCTACATCCTCCCAACTCCGAGTCTCGTTGGTCGTAGGCTACATAAATTCCGCTTACGACTAACGACCGCTTCGGTTTGTCGGCGCGAAGATTGTGCCCGACGCTTGCCCTCCACTCAATCCCGACACCTCCATTCCGCAAAGCTACATTACGGTTGTCGGGCGTTACGGATCTGCGCTTTGGTTACAAACTTCTCATACCTCCATTGCAACGCTTTTATCCCGACACCCACGCCCAAGGCCTTAGGGTGTCGGGCGCGTTTCCATTGCGGTATGTCCGGCAACCTCCGCTGACTTTTCCGAGCCGTGAGGACAGGCCGCCAATCTCCGTCCTCTTGTCGGAGCGAGCCGCCATTTGACATCATCCTCCCACCCATAGAGGACTGATGAACGCACGGAGTTTCGCCGGTGTCACACTTGTTCAACGCCCTTACAGGGCAGAGTGGATTTTTCGCCAAGAGCGCGAATTTATGCGGCAGTGATTATCGACCCCACCCGGAACGTGATGCGCAATGGCATTTTACCGCACGTTTCCATTCTCCGCTCCGCAGCCACAGTCATTGCCAAGTCCGAGCATCGGGGGTCGTAGGTTCTGCTTCGCGCCACTTACGACTCTCGACCGTTTCGGTTGCCGACACAAAGATTGCCGACTCCAATTCCATTCCACTTTCCGCGACACCTCGTTACTCGGCTCGCTCGTTACATTACATCTGCGTCAGCAAACTTTTCGACCTGAACTCTACACGCTTAATCCCGACACCCACGGCTGTGCCTTAGGGTGTCGGGCGCGTTCCGAGCACAGGCCGGTCAGCAACCTCCACTTGCTTCTCCGACTTGTCAATGACGGTCTGCTACTCTCCGAACTCCAACGTGCGCGGTCGCCACACACTCATCACGTTCCCCCCCCACCCACAGGGGAGTCTGCCGCCTACATTCACGCCCTCGGCTTCATTTCATTCATCGTCTGCGACGCTGACCCCGCCCCAAGCCCCGATGTGCGGAACAGCCGGAGCATAACTCCATTCCGGCATTGTGGCTGACCATTTCAGTCTGTCAGAGTGGCCTCCGGCGCACGGCGAGTCGGGGCCGGGAGATTACTGTCGGTGCTCTGTGCCATGCGCTCGCCAATAAACTCCCTGTCGCTCCATTGCATTGCACAACACCCCGGTTCGCAGTTCACTCAGACCTCCTTACATTCCATCAGCCGCAATCACCTCCATTACGCACAGCCCCGTCATTACCGCACATCGCCACATTCAACCCCGATAAATCGGGAGAGAGGTCGCTTTCGTGTGCTATCAAAATCCACATTGCGGATTTTGACACACACGCAAGCCATTTGACCGCCCGATGCCCTCCCTCCGTTGGGGCGGTTCTGCATATTCCGCACAGAGCGGAGCGGTCGGAGCGAGAGCGAGCGGCAGGGCGGTGGGGGGTGTGCAAAGCCCCTACGGGGGCAAGCCCCCGTAACCCCCAACTCGCTCATTCTTCACTCGTTAGCAATTTCAACCCACTACAAACAGGAAAATGTTTGCAGCGGGACCCCTGAAATTGCGGTTGAGTTGCCTGAAAGTCAACTCTTTAAGACACTCTCAACGGGACCCAATCGGCAAAGCCGCCCATTGAGAGTGCCA
>OFEZ01000087.1_pt1 | contig 69088 bp, 59 predicted proteins | sample 1521241 | NCBI WGS metagenome assembly OFEZ01 (sample SAMEA3504099, study PRJEB24116) | mouse gut metagenome | biome: mouse gut; feature: mouse-associated habitat; material: faeces | place: Denmark | collected 2011
ACTCTCGACCCAATGATTAAGAGTCATTTGCTCTACCAACTGAGCTACGGAGTCAATAATTTAATATCCCTCAGCGAAACGTTTTTCGCATTTGCGATGCAAAGGTACGGCTTTTTTTGATATGCGCAAAATATTTTGAAATTTTTTTCTGAAAAATTTGTGAGGGGCTATTTAATAGGTTGTTTTTACTTATCTTTGTAGCGTGGGACGGGCATATCGGCTTTTTGTCCCAAGAATGTTTAACAAAAACGAATTATCCTTGGATATTGACCCTTTACCGGCCACAGATCCGCTTTTATGCGCTGTGGCTAATCTTCTGACTGTGATTCCCGATTTTGATTTCGGGCATGTGATGGCTATCCTGTGTGCGCTGTGCGCGCTTTGCTTGTCGGCTTTTGTGTCGGGCAGTGAGATAGCGTATTTTTCCATAACTCCCGAGCAGGCTGAGGAGCTTGAGGACGAGCCGCGTTGGACTCGGGTGATGCAATTGGTTTCGAATCCGGAGCGATTGCTGGCTACAATACTTATAGTAAACAATCTGGTGAATGTCACGATAGTGGTGTTGCTCAATTATGCGCTGGCACCGCTGTTTGAGAGTCTGCAGAGTCCGTTGGTGGCTTTTATCCTCCAGTCGGTACTGCTTACATTCCTGATTCTGCTTTTCGGAGAGATTCTGCCCAAGCTGATGGCCAATACCAATACGCTACGTTGGGCGCGTGTGGCTGCCGGAGGTGTTCAGGTGATGATGAAGATTGTCTACCCGCTGTCATCGCTTCTGGTGCGTAGCTCCGGTTTTGTAGGACGTGTGGTGACAAAGCGCGATGAGGATGTGACGGCTCAGGATCTGTCGCAGGCTCTGGAGATAACTGACGTTCAGGCCGGAAGCGACAAGGAGATGCTTGAAGGCATTCTGCGGTTTGGCGACACTACCGCTTCGGAGGTGATGACTCCGCGTGTGGACATGACTGATATCGATATCAACGCCACATTTGACGAGGTGATGGCCACGGTGATAGAATCGGGCTATTCGCGTCTGCCGGTCTATGACGGTTCGCAGGACAATATCCGCGGTGTGCTTTATTCGCGCGACCTGCTCCCTTATGTGGGCAAGGCTGATGATGATTTTGACTGGCGCAAACTGCTGCGCGATCCATATTATGTGCCTGAGTCGCGCATGATTGACGACCTGCTTGAGGATTTCCGCCGCCGCCGGATACACATGGCTATCGTAATCGATGAATTCGGCGGTACGCAGGGTGTGGTGACTCTGGAAGATGTGCTTGAGGAGATTGTTGGCGACATCAATGATGAATATGATACGGAGGAGAAAACCTACCGCAAGCTTCCCGATGACACGTATGTGTTCGAGGGTAAGACGGTGCTGAGCGATTTCTTCCGTGTCACGGGCCTTAACGAGGAGGATTATGCCGAAGTGGCGGAGGACTGCGAAACGCTGGCCGGAATGCTGCTGGCCATAAAGGGGGATTTCCCTAAGGATAAGGAGCCTCTTGTGTATGGCCGTTGCCGCTTCCTGGTGCTTAATGTGGTGAATCACCGCATCACGGATGTTCGCGTAAAGGTTATGCCCGACATCCAGCATGAATAACCGCCTTTTATATCTGTGGGCTATTATAGTACTGCTGTCGGTGGCTTCTTGCTCGGGCGGCGGTGCTACGGCTCCGCTGCCAAAGGCGTATCCGCGGATAGCGGTGTGCGATTCTGTATATGTGCCGCTCGATACCATGGGGCGTCATCTGGAATTCAATGCCGGGGCGCAGGTGTCGGTCGACTCTGTAGGTGAGGGTGGACTGCCGCTATGGCTCACTGCCGACTATCCGTTGTATAAAAACGTGCGTATCTATATCACTATCAGCTCTTACGGTGTGGATGTGATGGCCAACAGGCGGGAGCGCATGGCGCTTAATGCCGGAGATGCCGACGGGGTGCTTACCGAGTTGCGTAATCCGTATGGCTTCAGCTCGGAGGTGCTGCTTACACGCTATGGCTCTATGACGCCGGTGCAGTTTATAGCCGGCAGCGGTGAGGTGATAGTAAGCGGGGCGTGCTATGTCGATGGTGCAGCCGAGCGTCCTGACTCGGTGATGCCTGTGGTTGATGCTCTGTATGCCGATGTGATTCATCTGTCAAAAACATTGAGGTAATATATAATGCGTCCTGATTTCAGCACTGAACTTACGGATCTGTATTGCTGCCGCTATGATGCGGATTCATCCAAGGTAATGCGGCGTGATGCCGAGCGGGCGGCTGTCATGAAGCTTGTGCGCGGTCTGTTTGGAGAGTATGCCGTGTATACCCATGATGCTCAGGGCGCTCCGATGATAGAAGGGTGTGCGCAGGCTATATCCGTTACTCACGGAGCCGGGATGGCTGTCGTTGCCGTGAGCCGGGCTTGCGCAGTAGGTGTGGATGTGGAATGCTGGCGTGAGCAGCTTGTGCGCGTCAAGGCGAAATATGTCGGGGATGACGATGTGTGCTGCTCGGCTGATGAGCAGGAACGTCTGCTTACACTCTGGACCGACAAGGAGGCTGTCTACAAGGCGGCCCATGCTCCCGGGCTTGCACTGCTGGATATCCGTGTGTATGGCGATATGGCTACGGCCTGTGGCTATGGCTATCGTCTGACGCATTTCGGCGAGTTTCCTGTGCGTATAACCGTGGCTGAGCTTATTCTTGCGAAAAAAGGTGGCGCATAGTTGCATAAATTGAAATAGCATTATATATTTGCGGTGCAAACCATCATCCGGATTGTATTCCGGCGATGGCGGAGGATTACATTACCTTGGCAATTCACCCCGCAGGGGTGAAAGTAATGGGACGGCTCTTCTTCCGTATTGTGTTTTTTAGTTTAACTATCTGCGTCCCGTCTTGCAGAATCGTGCGGTATGTCAGGCTTTGCAGCCTGGTGTACAGGCTGATTTTGAAAGATATGATAGTTGGGGATCTTGTAAAATTAAATCCAACCGTAGATTTTGAGGTGTTCTGTACCTTGCCGGAGTATCCGGAGGGGCGGTCCGGCATGTATCTATACGTGCCGTGAGTTTGTAATCGATACTATACTATGATAATTCACTTGAGGGGATATCGCGAAAAAATGACGGTATCCCCTCAATGCTTGTTGGTGTTTTGCCAATGTTTCTGTATCTTTGCCCGAAAAGAGACCAGTTAATTTCAGAAATCTATGGAAACACGCTTTACACAGGATGGCGCGGTCACGGTGGCTGACCGCATACGATATCTTATCCGCCAGTCGCGGATGAGCCAATCGCAGTTCAGTAAACGGCTTGGCATTGATCCGGCCAATCTTTCGAAGCATCTTAATGGACGTCTGCCTATTACGGAAGGGCTTCTCAACCGAATAGCCGTTGATATGGGTGTGTCGAAGCGCTGGCTGGTAGACGGATCGGAATTGCCGTTTTCCAAGTCGGTGCCGGTGCCTGAATTCGGTGGCGGTGTACTGGAAAATACCACTCCTACGCCTATTTATGATATTGACGTGACGGCCGGAAGTGAAGAGCTTACTCGTATGTTTACCGATGATAGGATTGTAGGGTCCATCATGCTTCCGAAGCTTCCTGCCGGCTGTGTTATAGTGAAGGTGAGCGGCGACAGCATGACGCCCGATATAGCTGACGGCGCTTATATAGCCATCCGCCCCGTGTCGAGCCTTTCATACATCTTTTGGGGGCAGATTTACGTTATAGTGTTAGATGACTACCGAATGGTCAAGTATCTGCGCCGTCATCCGTCGGATCCGGAGAAGGTGGTGCTTCATAGCGCCAATTCCGCCTACGACGATATTGACGTGGAGCGTGGGGATATACGGAAGCTGTTCGTGGTTGAAACCATAATGAATATACGCCATTTATGTTAAGACGAATCGTAACGTTTGCTCTTTTGCTGTGCGCTGCCGCCGCTGCGGTGTCGGCGTCTGATTATGCCACTCTTGCTGTCAAGGCACAGCGCTTTTTCGACCAGCGTGAGTGGAGCAGTGCCTCGGCCATGTATAGCCTTATGCTTGACGAACGCCCCCGCGAAGCGCGCATTTATGGGCTTGCCATGGTGTCGGCCGGTGAGCGTGGTAGCGTGGAAGAGCAGATGGTGCTGTTGCGTCAGGCGTTGGATTCGCAGGTGGCCATTGATTCGCTTGTCAGCTCAACCCGTGCGGCGGCGTTCGAGGCGGGCGATGCGCATCTGTATGAACGGTTTCTGATAGCTGTGAAGGAGGGGGAGCCGTGGCTTAAGCGCACGGTTGACGCGTATCTGCTGGATTACTATATGTTCCGCGATGATGGCCCCGGTATTGTACGTCTGAGCCGTGAGATGCTTGCCGGCCTTCCCGGCGATGAGGGATTCATGTATAAGCTGGCGCGCGGGCAGATGCTCACGGGTGATATCAGTGGGGCGATGGACACATTCCGTGCTATACTCGATAAAAATCCCGAGGCTTATGACGCGCTGCTGTACCTTGGCAATTATTATGTCCGGGAGGCTGATAAGAATCCTGAAGCTGTCAAGATGGCTGCGGATTACCTTGGGCGGGCGTTGAATATACGCTCAACTCCGTATGTGGAGCAACTCATGGAGCGTCTGAGCCGGAAATAGAATATAGTACTTGCATAACGTAAGAAAGCCTTTTCAATCCGTAGTGACGGTGAAAAGGCTTTCTTGCGCTTCAGGATGGGCTTGAACCAACGACCCCCTGATTAACAGTCAGGTGCTCTAACCAACTGAGCTACTGAAGCATGATGTCTTATTTGTTTTGCGCTTCAAGATGGACTTGAACCAACGACCCTCTGATTAACAGTCAGATGCTCTAACCAACTGAGCTATTGAAGCAGTTTGCATAGTGCCTCTCTCCGGCAATTGCGATGCAAAATTACGTGCTTTATTCTAAATATGCAACATTGTAAGCAAAAAAAATCATCATAATCATTATTTTTTGCAACTTTTTTATGTCGGAGGGTCCTAAACCGTGAAAAAAGATAGTTTGTTCCGTATTTCTGGTATTGTATGAGGGGAGGGTTATGGCTAATTTTGCAAAGTGAAAAATCATTAGGAATATGTCAACTATACATACTGAAAAAGTTATATCGGACAGTGAGTTCGGAGGTGAGCGCCCATTATTTGCAAGCCATGGGTTGCGCCTTGAGAATGTCACGATCCATGCCGGAGAGTCAGCTCTTAAGGAGTGCTCCGATATTGTGGCCGAGCATTGCCGGTTCGAGGGTAAGTATCCATTCTGGCATGTCGACAGGTTTGCTATCCATGACTGTGTGTTTACCGAAGGCGCCCGTGCCGCATTGTGGTATTCGCGCGGCCTGCTGATGACCGATACCCTGGTTGAGGCTCCTAAGATGTTTCGTGAGATGTCCGGTGTCAAGTTGGTGAATGTCCGGATCCCTGATGCGCAGGAAACATTGTGGCACTGCTCGGATGTGACACTTGAGAATGTGGAGGTCAGTCATGCCGATTACCTCTTTATGCATAGCAGCGACATACGCATTGATCATTACCGTCAGCAGGGCAACTACTCTTTTCAGTACTGCCGTAATGTGGAGATCCGCAACGCGCATATTGACTCGAAGGATGCATTCTGGGGCACGGAGGATGTCACGGTCTACGATTCGGAGATCACAGGCGAGTATCTTGGCTGGCATTCGAAGCGCCTGCGCCTCGTGCGGTGCCACATATCCGGCACACAGCCGCTATGCTACTGCACCGACTTGATTATGGAGGACTGCACCATGGGCGAGGATGCCGATCTTGCATTTGAGTGTTCTTCGGTCAATGCTGACCTGAAGGGTCGGGTGACCAGTGTCAAGAACCCGCGATCCGGCTCAATAACTGCCGATGCGATTGGCGAACTGATTATTGATGAAAATATAAAAGCGCCGGCCGATTGCCGTATTATCATAAGAAAGGATTGATATCGCTCAAAAACTCTGACCGGCTTCTCGGTGAAATCCGCACCGGAAAGCCTATGACACTCCGCGGGCAGCTGCAGCTTACGGTGCTGCTGAGCATGCCCTCTATCGTGGCTCAGGTATCGTCGATAATAATGCAGTATATCGATGCCGCCATGGTAGGTAGCCTCGGGGCTGAAGCATCGGCGTCAATCGGTATAATATCGACTACCACATGGCTTTTCTGGGGGCTCTGCTCGGCCGTGTGTACAGGCTTTTCTGTTCAGATAGCTCACCTGATAGGTGCCGGCAGGAGGGATGAAGCGCGCCATGTGGTGCGCCAGGGATTGATGGCCTCTCTGCTGTTCAGCCTGGTGCTTGCATTGCTTGGCTGCGGTATAAGCGGAGAGTTGCCCCGTTGGCTTGGTGGTGGCGATGACATAGCCGCCGATTCGTCGAGCTATTTCTTCATATTCTCGCTGGCATTACCTGTTTTTCAGGCCGGATATTTTGCCGGAGCCGTGCTGCGGTGCAGCGGCAATATGCTTGTGCCCGGGCTGATAAATGTGATGATGTGTGTGCTTGATGTGATATTCAATATGTTTCTGATATTTCCGGAGCATCAGTGGCACGGACTTACCATTCCGGGGGCCGGACTTGGTGTGACCGGAGCCGCGTTGGGCACTATACTTGCCGAGACTGTGGCAGGCGCGGCTATGCTTTATTATCTATGGCGGAAGTCGCCGCAGCTGAATATGAAAGGTACCTCCGGCAGCTATATACCCACACGTAAACTGCTGCGCCGGGCGTCGGTGATAGGGCTTCCCATAGCGGGCGAACATGGCATAATGTGCGGAGCGCAGATTTTAGTGACCACTATTGTAGCTCCTCTCGGCACGGCTGCTATCGCGGCCAATGCTTTTGCTATCACTGCCGAGGCACTATGCTATATGCCGGGCTACGGGATAGGTGAGGCGGCCACTACGCTTATCGGACAGAGCCTTGGCGCCGGGCGTGTTGACCTCTCGAAGCGATTTGCACATATCACCGTCTACTCCGGCATGGTGATAATGTCAGTCATGGGGCTCATAATGTATTTTGCCGCTCCGGCCATGATGGCCTTCTTTACTCCGGCTCAGGAGGTAAGGGAGCTTGGTGTGATGGCCCTGCGTATAGAGGCATGGGCCGAACCTATGTTTGCCGCGGCAATAGTATCGTACGGCGCTTTTGTCGGGGCCCGCGATACATTGATTCCAAGTTGTATGAATCTTGGAAGCATATGGGCTGTCAGGCTGACCCTTGCCGCACTGCTTGCTCCTGTCATGGGACTGCGGGGAGTGTGGATAGCCATGTGTGTGGAGCTTTGTTTCCGTGGTGCAATATTCCTGTGGCGTCTGTATAGCGGGGCATGGCTCCGTAAATATAAGAATCTTCAAAGTAGCTGACTATGAAAGAACAATTTGATTTTGATGAAATAGTACCCCGCCGGGGGACCAATTCATATAAATGGGATTCAGCTCCGGATTCACGGACTTTGCCTATGTGGGTGGCCGATATGGATTTCCGTACCGCTCCTGTCGTTATTGAGGCTTTGAAGCGCAGGGTGGAGCATGGGATATTCGGCTATACCCGTGTGCCCGATGAATACTTCAAGGCTGTCACCGGATGGTTTGCGCGTCGTCACGGCTGGCGCTTCAGCGAGGACTGTATCCTGTATACCAGCGGGGTAGTGCCGGCGCTGTCGGCAGTCATCAAGGCTCTTGCCGAGCCGGGCGACAGTGTCATAGTGCAGACTCCGGTATATAACTGCTTCTTCTCCTCGATACGCAACAACGGCTGCCGTATTCTTGAAAATCCACTGATTTACAGCGATGGATATTATACAATGGATTTCGACGACCTTGAACGTAAGGCGTCCGACGGTAGCGCTCGTCTGCTGCTTCTGTGCAATCCACATAATCCGGCCGGAAGAGTGTGGCGGCGCGATGAACTTCAGCGTCTTGGAGAGATCTGCCTGCGGCATGGTGTGACGGTGGTGTCCGATGAAATTCATTGTGAACTGTCATTTCCGGGCTATAGCTACACCCCATTTGCTACAGTCGGCAGGGAGATATTTGAGAAGTCGGTGATATGCTGCTCCCCCTCAAAAGCGTTCAATACGGCAGGGTTGCAGATAGCCAATATCATAACGCCTGATGCGGATGTGCGCCGGCGCATTGACCGTGCTATCAACGTCAATGAAGTGTGCGATGTGAATCCTTTCGGTGTTGAGGCTCTGATTGCGGCATATACGGGTGGAGAACCGTGGCTTGACAGTCTGCGTCAGTACCTGAATGACAATTACACCGAGCTGCGGGCCTATTTCGAAGAAAATTTGCCGTATCTGACCGTCACGCGGATGGAGGGAACTTATCTTGTATGGGTCGACATCCGCCCTCTCGGTCTCGGAGCCGACACATTGGAAGAGCGTCTGCTTGCTGAGGAGCAGCTGTGGCTTAACTCCGGCACAATGTATGGTACGGACGGCTTCCTACGCATCAACATAGCTTGTCCGCACGCTGTGATGATGGAGGGGCTTGAGCGCTTCCGCCGGTTTGTGAGCCGATGCCGTAGCTGAAAGGAGGCGTAAATGCCGATAAATGGGAATTATTGCTTAAATTTGTGGAATACTGCTAAAACCGTATCCGCAATGAAAAAAGTAATACTTCTTCTTGCCGCACTCCTGCCGTGCTTAGGAGTGATGGGCGCTGATGTGACAAACATTCCGTCGCTGTACAACGCATATAATGATAATGCAGTTGATGACCACGGAAAGGTAATGTTGCTAAAGAAATTTTTAGGTGATACGGTGACATTCAGAATCGAGGGCGCGGAGGCTTCGGATATGTTTCATGTCACTGTGCCTGATACGGTATGGGTTAAAAAGCGTCCTAAAAAGAATCCGGAGAAAGGGAAGCACTATGTGCTTAACGATGTGTTGGCCGGTGAATATGACGGAACTAAATTTGTGACCCCGGTATCTGTTATCAACGGACGTAAGTTTGTAATAACCGGGGTAGAACCCAACTACGGAAGCAGTTATTATACATATGCGAGCGGTACGAAACTAACGCTGACCACTCCCGGTCAGCCCGGGAATGTGGAAATCGTATTAAATCGAGACATGCCACATGACATGGTCATGACCTCCAGTCGAATCAAGCGAATCCTGCAGGAGGCTGTAGGCAGCGAATACTATTGTGGAACTAACGGGTCACATACCGGTGCGCAATTCAAACCTGTGATGCTTTCTTCATCGGACCATAAAGTGACGTTTGATAAGCAGACGGGGCTTGTTCAATCAGTCTTGTCGGTCGAGTTGTTGGATGTTGACGGCAATATCGTAGATTTCAAACCTGAAAATAAGCGTGTGATGCCACAATCGCTTATCTCTGTAGCGGATTATAAGGAGAAGTATGAACTTCGTACCATAAATTCAGAAATTGACTATGATATATTGGCTAAACCGCTTGATAAGCCGTTTTCATTCTCTTTTATTCTTGGCGCTTTAAGAAGTGACGACGTAAAAGTCACCCAGACTATTGATCCACAGAATGCAGAACCATATAAATGGGAATCCTGGAACTATAGTCTGTTGCCTGAGACAGAGATTCTGTGTATAGTGGACAGATTCAAATGCGGCGGTAAGGAATTTTATACCGCGGTGACCAATGGCAAAGCTTTCTTTGTCCCGGCAGCCTATGTTGCAATAGATATTGATGATATGCCTAAGCTTGATTCTCTTGTCAATGCCTCCGATGATGTACGGAAACATTTCATGTATGAGAACATTGTGATTACTCTAAAGTCGTTCAGCGATTATATGGACCGGTTGCTTAAAGAAATGGAATCCTATAAAGCGGGTGGATTGGTGATAGAGCAATATGGAGTATATGATGAAAGCGAATATACGGATGGAACAGGATTCAGAATAGAATTTATTAATCCAACGGAGCAGATGATAAAATATATCAATATCACGTTTCAGGGCTATAATGCTGTGGATGATCCTGTAGGGCGCCCCATAGTGAAAAAGTGTATCGGGCCGGTATATCCTGGAGAAAATGCTACTTATGTGTTTGAGTATGCCTGGTTTACGGATATTGTTGAGTATGCAAAAATACGTTCATTGTCGGTACAGTATAAGAATGGTAAAACTAAGGTGATACCGAATGCCGACAAGATTCTGATAAGTGATAAACTTCTGAAATTCTTTAAGTATGGTAATCCTGTAGAAGAATTCAAATGAACGGACTGGTACTTGAGGGAGGAGCCATGCGCGGGCTGTTTACAGCCGGGGTAATGGATGTAATGATGGAAGCCGGGATAGAGTTCGACGGAATTGTCGGGGTTTCGGCCGGGTCGAGTTTCGGCTGCAACTATAAATCGCGTCAGCCGGGACGCGTGCTGCGCTACAACAAGCGCTTCTGTCGCGATTCCCGCTACATGGGGTGGCGTCCGCTACTTACCGAAGGCAATCTTGTGGGAGCGGAATTTGCCTATCATTATCTGCCGCTTGAACTTGACCGGTTTGATATCGAAGAGTTTGAGCGTAATCCGGTGCAGTTTCATGTGGTGTGTACCGATGTCGATACAGGCGAGCCGGTTTATTATGTGATGGATCGTGTGGACTATGACTCGCTTGAGTGGCTTAGGGCATCGGCATCAATGCCGGTTGTCACGAAGCCGGTGCGGGTAGCCGATGGGCGGCGTATGCTTGACGGCGGGATATCCGATTCAATTCCGCTACGCTACTTCCAGCAGCAGGGCTTCGACCGCAATATCGTGGTGCTCACCCAGCCGCGCGATTATCGCAAGGAGCCGGCGCCGGGATGGCTGTTCCGGTTGTTGCTGCCGAGGCAGAAGGCTATTGCCGAGGCCATGACGCACCGCCATGAGATGTACAATGCTCAGCTTGACTATGTCGCGGAGCAGGTTCAGGCCGGCGATACTATGGTGATAGCTCCTGACGAGCCGCTTCCAATAGGGCGCGTGGAGATGGATCCTCAGAAAATGCAGAGGGTGTATGACATGGGGCGTCAGGCAGCTTTGCGTTCGCTTGACGAAATGAAGCGATTCCTCAGACGCTCCCCGGAACAAAAACAGGGGTATAAACCGTTATAGAATAGATAAGAGGCGTTTAACATTTGTTATTAAGAGCTCCTCTAAAAATTTAAGTAAATTTGTCAGCTAATTTCAGCTATTTATCATAAGCTTATGAAAAAACTCCTGTATATAGGCGCACTGATGCTGTCGGCAGCGGTGCTGGCTCAGGCCGGAATCCGTAGTAAAAAATCGGATGTGGCACGTAACTCCGATATTTTCAACTCTGTGATGAAGGAGGTGCAGACACTGTACGTCGATTCGTTTGATGTGGACAAGTCGGTGCGCACGGCCATTGACGCCATGCTCAACCGTCTGGACCCCTATACGGAGTATATTCCTCAGAGCGAGCAGGCTGAATTCCGTACCAGCACTTCCGGCGAATATGCCGGAATCGGGTCATATATAATGCAGCGCGACGGTAATGTATATATCTCCGGCCCACATGAAGGCGGCCCGGCTCAGAAAGCCGGTCTGCGCTCCGGCGACCTGATACTGACCGTGGACGGGGATACGATGCTCAATACTCCCTACACCAAGGTCACTGAGCGGCTTAAGGGTACCCCGGGCACAAAGGTGCGCGTGAAAGTGAAGCGCCCATATGTGACCGACTCGATAATAGAGGTGGAGATGACCCGAGAGAAGATACAGATACCTTCCGTGCCGTTCGCAGGAATGCTTGACGGAGGTGTGGGCTATATAATGCTGACTTCATACACCGACAAATCGCCTGATGAAGTCAAGGAAGCGCTCAATTCATTCAAGGATAATCCTGACCTGAAGGGTGTGGTGCTTGACCTTCGAGATAATGGTGGCGGCTATCTGGAGAGCGCCGTGAAGATTCTGGGCTATTTCCTTCCGAAAGGTACCGAAGTGTTGCGTACCCGGGGCAAAGGCGTGCTGGAGGAGAAGGTTTATAAGACGTCAGGAAAGCCGATAATGCCTGACGTGCCTCTGATTATACTCACGGATGGCGCTACAGCATCGGCATCGGAAATAACCGCCGGCGCGCTTCAGGATCTTGACCGTGCGGTGATAATGGGCTCACGCACATTTGGCAAGGGGCTTGTGCAGGTGTCGGTAGGACTCCCTTACGACGGTATGCTGAAAGTCACTGTGGCCAAGTATTATATCCCGAGCGGACGCCTTATACAGGCCATTGACTACTCCCATCGTAATCCTGACGGCTCGGTGGCACGCATTCCTGACAGCCTCACCAATGAATTCACCACCGCGCGAGGCCGAAAGGTGCGCGACGGAGGTGGTATAACTCCTGATGTCGATGTCAAGTATCCGGAATTGAGCCGTATTACCTACAATGTGGTCAGCGACAACTGGGCGTTTGACTATGCCAACAAGTATGCCGCCACACATGCTACCGCACCCGCCCCGCGTGAAATTGAGATAACAGATTCGATGTATGCCGATTTTAAGTCTATGATTGACCCCGAACGGTTCAATTACGACAAGGTGTGTCTGACAATGCTCGACCGTCTGCGCGAAGCCGCCAAGCTCGAAGGGTATATGACCGACAGTCTTGCCGAGCAGTTTACGGTGATGGAAAGCATGATGAAGCATCCGCTTGAAAAGGATCTGGACACTCACCGCAAGGCCATCGAGCCGTATCTGCGCCGTGAGATAGCTGACCGCTATTATTACCGCCGGGGAGAGGTTGAGGCAGCTCTGCGCGATGATCCCGCAGTGGCCGAGGCCGCCAAGCTCCTCAATAATACGGCTGAATACAATAAGATATTGTCAACAGGTAAGAAATGACTATAAAGGAACTATCCGAATCATTCCTTTCTCCCGCACGTGCCTCGGCACTGGACTCAGCCCTACGGGGCGGCAACGCCATAGTATCGGCATATAATCTGGCCGGTTCGGCAGCCCCGATGATGCTCGCTTCCGTCAAGTACGGTAGCGGGCCTCTTCTTGTTGTGGGCGATTCGCTTGACGATGCCGGCTATCTCTATCACGACCTGAGCCGGTTGCTTGGCGAGGATGCGGTGCTGATGTTTCCCAGCGGATATAAACGGGCCATAAAATACGGACAGCCTGACCCTCCCTCGCAGATACTGCGTACCGAGGCGCTCGGAGCATGGCATAGCGACAGCCGCTTGCGTGCGGTGGTGACCTATCCGGAGGCGCTGGCCGAGAAAGTGGTGTCAAGGGATACGATAGACACACGCACCATGTCTCTGCGCAAGGGTGTTGACACGGATATGACCGAAACAGTGAAATGGCTCCGTACGAATGGTTTCAGCGAGGAGGATTATGTGTACGAGCCGGGGCAGTTTGCCGTGCGAGGATCCATTCTTGATATTTTCGGCTACAGCAACGAACTCCCTTATCGCCTTGACTTCTTCGGCGATGAGATTGACTCGATACGTACATTCAATATCGAGACGCAGCTCTCCGAGCAGCAGCTTGACCAGGTATCGGTTACGGCGAATGTGTCTGGTTCCGTGGCCTCAGGCGCGGGCAGCCTGCTTGACTTTATCCCTGACGATACGCTTGTTGCTGTGCGCGATGCCTCCTTCACCGTGGAGCGTATCAAAGCCATAGCCTCCGACAGTTTTTCCGACAGTGCCCTTATGGCCGGCGAGGCAGATACGGATGCCATGAAGCATGTGGTGGATGCCGATGAATTTGAACTTCGCCTGTCCACACTGCGTCAGTTGCGCTTCAGTTCCGCCGGTACGGCCGATGCGGCCGCCGGTGCCTCAATTGACTTTGACTGTTCGCCGCAGGGGGTGTACCACAAGAATTTTGACCTGATAAGCGAATCGTTCACGCGCTTCATGGCCGAGGGGTATCAGATATATATCCTTTCGGACAGCGAGAAGCAGATAGAGCGTCTGCGGGCCATCTTTGAGGACCGCTCCGACGATATTGTGTTTACCCCGGTAATCACCACTCTGCATGAAGGCTTCGTTGACAACGGGCTGCGCCGCTGCCTATTCACCGACCATCAGATATTTGACCGATTCCATAAATACAACCTGAAGAGCGATCGCGCCCGCTCAGGCAAGCTGGCCATGTCGCTCAAAGAACTGAGCGCCATAGAACCGGGCGATTTCATTGTCCATGTTGACCACGGTGTGGGGCGCTTTGCCGGATTGCTGCGTACCAATGTCAACGGGCATACGCAGGAGATGATAAAGCTCACCTATGCCAACGACGATATAATATTCGTGTCGATCCACGCTCTGCACAAACTTGCCAAATACCGAGGCAAGGAGGGGGTGCCGCCGAAAGTCAACAAGCTCGGTTCCGGTGCCTGGAACAAGGTAAAGGAGCGCACCAAGAGCAAGCTGAAAGATATAGCCCGCGACCTTATCAAGCTCTATGCTGCCAGGCGTGAGGAGAAAGGATTCGCATTCTCCCCCGACTCGTATCTGCAGCAGGAGCTGGAAGCATCGTTCATCTACGAGGATACCCCTGATCAGCTTACAGCCACACAGGCGGTGAAGGCCGATATGGAGAGCGACCGCCCGATGGACCGCCTGATATGCGGCGATGTGGGCTTCGGCAAGACTGAGGTGGCCATACGTGCCGCATTCAAGGCTGCAACTGACGGAAAGCAGACTGCTGTTCTTGTGCCCACCACGGTGCTGGCCTATCAGCATTTCCAGACGTTCAGCAAACGCCTGAAAGAGCTTCCCGTGCGTGTCGACTATATCTCACGCGCACGTACAGCCAAGCAAGTCAAGCAGATATTGGCAGATCTGGCCGAGGGTAAGATTGATATCCTTATCGGTACGCATAAGCTTATAGGCAAGAGCGTGAAGTTCAAGGACCTCGGGCTCCTTATCGTGGACGAGGAGCAGAAATTCGGAGTGGCCGTCAAGGAGAAGCTCAAGCAGCTGAAGACGAATGTCGATACACTCACCATGAGTGCCACACCTATTCCGCGCACTCTGCAGTTCTCACTGATGGGCGCGCGTGACCTGTCGGCCATCACCACACCTCCGGCCAACCGTTATCCGATAGTGACCACCGTAAGTGCCCTCACGGACGATACACTGGCTGAGGCGATCAATTTCGAGATGTCGCGCAACGGTCAGGTATTCATAGTCAATCCGCGTATCGAGGGACTTCATGAACTTGAGGCCATGGTGAAGCGGCTTGTGCCTGATGCACGCACCATCGTGGCTCACGGACAGATGCCTCCCGAGCGGCTGGAGCAAGCCATCATTGACTTTGCCAATCATGACTACGACATTCTGCTTGCCACCACCATCATTGAGAGCGGCATAGATATGCCTAATGTCAATACCATAATCATCAACAATGCCCAGAACTTCGGCCTAAGCGAGCTGCATCAGTTGCGAGGCCGAGTGGGTCGCAGTGCCCGGAAGGCATTCTGCTATCTTACCGTACCGTCGCATATCCCGTTGTCGCCCACCGCACGGCGCCGCCTGCAGGCCATAGAGAGCTTCAGCGACCTTGGCAGCGGTATACATATAGCCATGCAGGACCTCGACATACGCGGTGCCGGCAATCTGCTTGGTGCCGAGCAGAGCGGATTTATTGCCGATCTGGGCTATGAAACGTATCAGAAAATCCTGAAAGAGGCTGTCACCGAGCTCCGGACCGAGGAATTCGGCGATGCCTCGCTTGCTCCGGGCGACAATGCCGGCGAGGAAGAGTATGTGGCCGACTGCGTGATAGAGAGCGATATGGAACTTCTCCTTCCTGCCGACTATGTGCCTCAGGAGAGTGAACGCATATCGCTTTATCAGGAGCTTGACTCAATAGAACGCGAGCTGGATCTGCAGGCGTTTACCGCGCGCCTGAAGGACCGCTTCGGAAAGATTCCGCATGTCACGGCCGAGCTGCTTCGTATTCCGCGCGTGCGCCGGCTGGCCCGTAGGCTCGGTATTGAGAAGGTAGCTTTGAAGCAGGGTATGATGTACACTTATTTCGTTGATGACTCGAATAAGGCTTACTATCAGTCGCCCATGTTCGGGCGGATGCTACATTATCTGCAGACTCACTCATCGCGCTGTGCCATACGCGAGCGCAACGGACGCCGTAGTTTTGCCATACGCAATGTCGGCACCGTTGAGGAAGCGCAGGCAATTCTCACTGAGATACTTGACATGGCTGCGCTCTGATTAGGTTAAAATTACTTAAAACAAAAACGATGGTGGGAGCTAATACTCTTGTCATCGTTTGTTTTATGGTTAAAAATTATTTTATTTGCATCCTACATACTTAAATCAATCACTCGAATAGTAAAGGATTATGAAACACTTAAAGGGAATTTTAGCTATTAGCCTGTCAAGCCTTATGATGGCATGCAGCTCCAATGATGAGCCGCCGGTAAACACTGAATCACGTGCAATGATGACTCTTGATGTTCAGGAGCAAGCGAAGGTGCAATCGATCAATCATTTTGGCATAACCATGCTTCAGTCTCTTGCCGCTAATCCGGAAAATGATGGAAATGTGCTGTTCTCACCTGTCAGTGCAGCTGTATTCACAGGCATGCTGGCCAATGGCGGTGACGCAAGCGTGCAGCAGGCTGTGGCCAAGGCATTCGGCATGCCGGGAGAGTCAATAGATGGGCTTAACAAGGTGATGGGGCGGCTTCTGAAAGAGGTGCCTCAGACCGATTCGAAGAATAAGCTGGCATTTGCCAATGGCATGTGGTTCAGCTCTGACCGTACGGTGAAGGAGAGCTACCGTAAGGCTATGAATGATGTTTTCGATGCTGAGATTTCAAGTGTAGCGGCTTCGGTCGATTATGTGTCATTGATCAATAAATGGTGTGCTGATAAGACGGGCGGCCTTATAAAAGATGTTTCCCGTCCGGAAATGTTGCTGCCCGTAACGGCCAATGCTACTGTATTCAAAGGGGAATGGAACGAACCGTTTGATACAAAGAATACCGGAAAGAGAAAGTTTACCAATGCTGACGGAGCGGCGGTAGATGTGGATATGATGAGCGGCGAGCAGCGTATGCAGGTGATGACCACAGAATATGGCACATTTGTACAGATGCCTTACTACCTCGAATCATATATAGCTGTCATAATGCTTCCTAATGAAAATACTACACTTGGAGAAGCAGTGGCGGCCATTACGGAGCGCGATATCGATAAAGCTGTGTCATGGAATGGCGGAAACAAGGGCTATATCACCATGCCATGTGTTGACATACCGCATCAGAGGATTTCTCTTGAGGAAGCTCTGGAGTCAGCAGGACTTGACGGCCTTTTTGATTCCGACAAAATGACCGGTATTACTGAGGAGACATTTGGTATGAATGCCGTGGAGCAGCACTCTACTCTTACCATAGATGAAAAAGGCACCAAATCAACTTCTGTGACTGTTGGAATGTTGCTCGGCTCCAGTTCTCCTGGGTCTGCTGCTCCGGTAGTGATAACTGTTGACCGTCCGTATCTGTTTATGGTAGTGCATACTGACAGCAAAGCTATCATAACATCGGCTATGATACGTCAGCTCTAAAACTATTTATCAGGATAAACTATAGGGGGCCGGGCCGTTTTGGGCTTGGCTCCCTTGCTTTTTAACATATTGGCTCTTAACTATTGGCGGCTCCGGATTGTTGTAAAAATGATATGTTAATCTATAAAACGCTATAACATAATGATCCGTAATATTTCATTTGCAGAACTCCAACAGGCAGCACAATCGGCCTACGATGAGGTGAAGGGTATGACAGGGGGCGCCAATGCCAACTATATACCATATCTGGCTAATATCGACAGCTCGCTTTTCGGGCTGACAATTGTCACATCGGACGGCCGTCAGATCAATATCGGCGATACCGGCTACCGTTTCGGTATAGAATCGGTGAGCAAGGTCCACACAGCCATACTGATACTGAAACAGTATGGTGCGGAGGCGGTGCTTAAGAAAATCGGTGCCGATGCCACGGGACTGCCATTTAACTCTATTTTCGCCATTCTGCTTGAGAATGACCATCCATCAACGCCACTGGTCAACGCCGGAGCGATATCGGCATGCTCGATGGTGAAGCCGCAGGGCGACAGCGATGCCAAGTGGATGGCTATAACAGAGAATATTGAAGCATTGTGCGGTTCGGCTCCCGAACTGATTGATGAGCTTTACAAGAGTGAATCGGAAACGAATTTCAACAACCGCGCCATTGCATGGCTGTTGAAGAACTATGGCCGGATATATGATGACCCTGATATGAGTCTTGACCTCTATACCCGACAGTGCTCTCTCGGCATTACCTGCACGCAGCTCGGCATAGCGGCTGCCACAATAGCCTTTGGGGGGCATAATCCGGTTACCGGCAGTCAGGTATTCCCGGCTGAACTTGCTCCGAAAATCACCACTCTTATCTCATCCGTTGGCTTCTATCAGAATACCGGCGACTGGCTATACACGTCGGGTATTCCGGCCAAGAGCGGTGTGGGAGGCGGTGTGCTCGGTGTGCTGCCGGGTGTGATGGGTATCGCCGCGTTCGCACCTCCGCTTGACAGCGCCGGCAATTCGGTCAAGGCGCAGGCTGTGGTGAAAGGGGTGATGAACCGTCTGGGACTCGGAGTGTTCAATGGCGACAGTGTGACAATAACTGACTAATATATACTGCTATGAAACAGCAAATAAAACAGACGGCCAAGCTGAGCTTCTTCACGTTGGCCATGATGAACGTGGTGGCCGTAGTGTCGCTCCGAGGGCTACCGGCCGAGGCTGAATATGGGATGTCGTCAGCCTTCTATTATCTTTTTGCAGCCCTTGTATTCCTGATTCCTGTGAGCCTTGTGGCCGCAGAGCTTGCCGCTATGTTTGCTGACAAGCAGGGTGGACTGTTCCGCTGGGTAGGTGAGGCGTTCGGTAAGAAAGCCGGATTTCTTGCCATATGGCTGCAGTGGATCGAATCGACCATATGGTTCCCTACGGTGCTTACCTTCGGAGCCGTGTCGCTCGCATTCATTGGCATGGACCACACGGCCGATTCGCATCTTGCCGCCAATAAGGTGTACACTCTGGTTGTGGTGATGGCTATCTATTGGATAGCTACTTTCATATCGATGAAAGGGCTCGGATGGGTAGGCCGTGTGTCGAAGATAGGTGGTATGGTAGGTACTGTGATTCCTGCCGGCATACTTGTGGTACTGGGTGTGATATACCTTGCCACCGGAGGAACCTCGCAGATGAATTTTCACGGCCATTTCTTCCCTGATCTGACTAATATTGACAATCTGGTGCTTGCATCGTCCATATTCCTGTTCTATGCAGGTATGGAGATGTCGGGTCTGCATGTGAAGCAGATGCAGAATCCGGCGGTCAACTACCCGAAGGCGGTGTTTGTAGGCGCGCTGATAACGGTGCTTATATTCGTGCTTGGCACCTATTCTCTCGGCGTGATTATCCCGGCTAAGGATATCAACCTTGTGCAGAGTCTGCTCGAAGGGTTTGACAATTACTTCGTGGCGTTTCACATTCAGTGGGCCTCACCTATAATGGCCATAGCGCTTGCTTTCGGTGTGCTTGCAGGTGTGCTTACGTGGGTTGCCGGTCCGTCAAAAGGTATTCTGGCGGTAGGCAAGGCCGGCTATCTGCCTCCTTTCTTTCAGAAGACAAATAAGAATGGGGTACAGCGCAATATCCTTATTGTCCAGGGTATAGCAGTGTCGCTTCTTGCGTTGCTGTTCGTGGTGATGCCGTCGGTACAGAGCTTCTATCAGATTCTTTCGCAGCTCACCGTGCTGCTGTATCTTGTGGCGTATCTGCTGATGTTTGCCGCCGTGATATATCTGCGCTACTCGTATAAGAATGGAGCGCGTCCGTTCCGAATCGGCAAGAAGGGCAACTTCCTCCTGTGGATTGTGGCCGGCGTGGGCTTCCTTGGATCACTCCTGGCGTTTATCCTCAGTTTCTTCCCGCCTTCGCAGATATCCATGGGCTCCAATGCCGTATGGTTCGGGGTACTGATAGGAGGACTGGTGCTGTTTGTGGGAGCGCCGTTTGTGATACTCGCGTTCCGCAAAAAGTCATGGATTGACCCAACGAGCGATTTCGAACCGTTCCATTGGGAGAAGCCGGAGGTGCCTCAGGCCGAGACCACTACCGCCGACAAACAGGAATCCACCGACGGTGTGACTGACAAAGAGTCATAGCCGTCACAGCATAGACAGTTGATAATCCTTTTCACCATCCACCTCTTGGCGCTTACGGTGAAAAGGATTATCTTTGTGTAACCAAAACCGAATCAGATGGATTACCGCATATTTCCCCCGCAGCAACTGCTCCAGACACGTACATCGCTCCCGCTTTCAAAAAGCGAGTCAAACCGTGCGCTGATAATCTCAGCCCTGACTCCCGGCGGCAATATGCCTGCCGTGGTAGCTGAGTGCGATGATACTGCCGCTATGCTTTCAGTGCTGAACTCGCTTGACAGCAGGGAGGTGAATGTAGGAGCTGCCGGTACGGCCATGCGTTTTCTTACTGCGCTTGCTGCCGTGACTTCAGGTATCGATATGGTGATTGACGGGAGCGAGCGGATGCGTCAGCGTCCCATTGGGCCGCTTGTCGATGCGCTCAGGCAGTGCGGAGCCTCGATAGAGTATGCCGGAACAGAGGGATTCCCGCCCCTGCATGTTACGGGACGTGCCCTTGAGGGTGGCGAGGTTACGGTTGATGCTTCGGTAAGTTCCCAGTTCATATCGGCGCTTATGATGGTGGCCCCCTGTATGGCAAACGGGCTGCGGATAAATATGGCCGGCGAGGCTGTATCCGAATCGTATCTGAGGCTCACTGCTGCCATGATGGAGCGTGCCGGGGTGACAGCCGAATTCGAGCGTGGAACTATCGACATCCCTTCAGCAAAGTATACTCCGGTCAACTGGACTATCGGTGCTGACTGGAGCGCGGCCTCCTACTGGTATGAAATAGAAGCGCTCACCTCCGGATTTGTGACGCTTGACGGTCTGGATGCCGACAGCCGGCAGCCGGACAGGAAAGTGGCCGATATATTCAGCAACCTCGGAGTCCTCACCGAATGGGAGGGCGAAGAGGGGGGTATTGACCTGATGGCTTCGCCTGAACTGTCGCCCCGGATGGTCATGGACCTCTCGGATAATCCTGATCTGGCTCAGACTGTGATAGTGACATGCGCCATGCTTGGTGTGCCATTCCTGATTTCCGGACTTGAAACCCTCTCGATAAAGGAGACTGACCGCATTAAAGCTCTCTACACAGAGCTTCTGAAGATAGGGATTGTGACAGATATCAGCGTGGCCGGACGGATGGAATGGGACGGTTCGCGCAGGCCTATCGCCGAATTGCCTGAATTTGATACATATGCCGATCATAGGATGGCAATGTCGCTGGCTCCGGTGTCAATCTATATCCCGGGCATAGTGGTCCGCGATGCGGGAGTCGTGGCCAAGTCATATCCGGGATATTGGGATGTGCTGCGCAATGCCGGATTTCTTGTAGCCGATGCCTCGCTCCCCGTCGAGGAGATGCAGCGGCTGATTGATGAACATATTGCTGAAGAATAAATGATACTTGCTCTGTATATACTTCTGGCGCTTGTGGCCGTCGGTGTGGTGCTGAGGATATTCCATAAGCCTCAGGACCCTGCAGATGCCGGTGACAGCGCTGACCTCTCTGCCGCCGACAGCGCCGGTGAGGAATGCTGCGGCATGCATGTGACCTGCGAGCGCGATTCGCTGCTGGCTGCCGTGAGCAAGGAGATAGAATATTATGATGACGAGGAGCTTGACGCCTACCGCGGCACAGCTCCGGATGCCTATACTGACGAAGCTGTTGAGGAATTCCGCAATGTGCTTCTCTCGCTTCTACCTCACGATATAGCCGGATGGGCACGCAGTCTGCAGCTGCGCGGTATCGAGTTGCCCTCGGCGGTGAGGGACGAGCTGCTCCTTATCGTGTCGGAGGCACGACTCAATGCACATAAACAATGATTGATATATTTCAGTACATATTTTTCCGTAACGCCCTTGCCGGTATCTGCATAATCAGCCTGGCATCGGCGATGATAGGCACATACATAGTGAGCCGTAGGCTTGTGGCTCTGAGCGGAGGTGTGACGCACGCCTGCTTCGGAGGACTCGGACTCGGTTACTTCCTGGGCATAAATCCGCTGGTGGCTGCCTCGGTGTTTGCTATCGGAGCCTCGGCCGGGGTGGAGTGGATGTCGTCGCGCCACCGGATCCGTGAGGATTCGGCCATAGCTGTAGTGTGGGCGCTCGGCATGGCCATAGGCATCATGTTTGTGTTCCTTACACCCGGATATGTACCTGAACTGAACAGCTTCCTGTTTGGCAACCTGCTTACTATCAGCGGGTCCGACCTTATGGCGTTTGGTATCTACACGGTAGTGCTGATGCTGTTTTTCGCCTTGTTCTACCGCCGTATCGTGGTATGTGCATTCGACCCCGATTTCGCACGTGTGAGCCGGCTTCCAGTAAGGTTTATCAATTACAGCATGACAGTGCTTGTAGCCGTTTGTATTGTGCTTACCATCCGTCTGGTAGGAGTGATGCTGCTCATGTCAATGCTCGCTCTGCCGCAGCTTATTGCTGAGATCTATTTCCGCAAGTTCGGTGCCATCATGGTAATGTCGGCCATCGTATCGGTGTTTGCCTCGGTAGCCGGACTGATGACGGCTGCTGTCGTAGATGTGCCCGGATCAGCCATAATAGTGCTGATACTTGTGGTGGTGTATCTGCTGCTTCGTATAATCAAAGCCTTCACGCGATGAAACGGATAGTGTATGCGGCGCTGATTATGGCGGGTGTCTTTCTGTTGCAGTCATGCAGCCTGAAGAAGAACACCGCGGCCTCACGCCGGTATACCGAATTCATAACCCGCTATAATATCCACTTCAACGGGCATGAACATTATGTGCAGACTCTCAAGTCAATGGAGCAGAACTATGAAGATGACTACAGTCAGATTCTGTACATTCACCCCGCGGCGGCAAAGGCCAATGAGCGGGCACCGCAGCCTACGGGCGATTTTACACGTTCGATAGAGAAAGCACAAAAAGCGATTCAGCTCCGCTCCATCAAGAAGCGCCCGGCACGTAAGGCCGGAAAGGGTAATGATCCGGCCTACAAGGCATGGCTGAAGCGTGAGGAGTATAATCCGTTCCTGCACAATGACTGGCTTATGATGGGGCGTAGCCAGTACATGAATGGCGATTTCCTTGGGGCGGCATCAACGTTCTTCTACATAAGCAAGCACTTCGGCTGGCTTCCTACCACTGTGACGGAGGCAAAGCTGTGGCAGGCACTGAGCTATTGTGCCGTCGATTGGCTTTTTGAGGCGGAGAGTGTGCTCGAACGGATAAAAGATAAGGAACTTACCGACGACAACCTGAAGCGGCTCTATGCCATGGCCTATGCCGACCTGTATGTGCGGAGCCGCAAATGGGACAAGGCTATCCCGATGCTTGACGAGGCTGCGCGGTTGAGCAAAGGCGTTCAGCGCAATCGCCTCTATTTCCTGCTGGGGCAGGCCTACCAGTCGAGCGGCGACAAGCGGATGGCCTACGAGGCATTTAAGAAAGCCGGCTCCGGCGGAGTGTCATATCGCGCCAAGTTCAATGCGCGCATAAAGCAGAGCGAGGTGTTTGACGGTGCCGACATTGAACCCGAGGTCAAGGCTCTGCGCGGTATGCTGAAATATGGGCGCAATGCCGACTATCTTGACCAGATCTACTATGCCATAGGCAATCTCTATCTGTCGCGTGCCGACACTACCGAGGCCATGCAGAATTATCGTATGGCCGTTAAAGAATCCAAGCGCTCCGGTATTGACAAGGCTCTTGCGCAGATGACTCTGGGCGGACTATATTTCTCCCGCGGGGAGTATGATCTGGCTCAGCCATGCTATTCCGAGGCTATGCCCCTGATTCCTGAGACATATCCTGACTATGCCAATCTGCGCCGCCGCAGTGATGTGCTTGACGAGCTTGCCGTCTACTCGCAGAACGTCACCCTTCAGGACTCACTGCTGAAGTTGTCGTATCTCACTCCCGAACAACAGCAGGAGGTGGCCGCACGTCTGGTGGCCGAGCTTAAGGAGCGGGAACGCAAAGAGGCGGAGGATGCCCGGAGGGAGGAGTATCTTGCCAATCAGGCGGCGCAAGGCAACGGACTGCAGCTTAATCCAGGCTCCACATCGGCTCCTTCGACCTTTGCAATGAACAGCGACAATTCATGGTACTTCTACAATACCGCCACCCGCAATGCCGGCCGCACTGACTTCCAGAAGCGCTGGGGTAGCCGCAGGCTTGAGGATGACTGGCGCCGCAGGAATAAAAATAGTTTCAGCCTGAGCGAATTTGAGCAGACTGATGATGACATGGCCGATGCTGAACAGGTCGAGGAGGGCGCTGCGGAAGAAAAGGATCGTGAGACGGTGGCACATGAAGCTGACCCGCACTATCCGGAATATTATCTGAAGCAGATTCCCTCGGACGATGCCGAGCGGGCGGTGGCGAATGATGTGATTCAGGACGGCCTGTACAATATGGGTATCATTCTGAAGGATAAGCTCCGTGATTATGCAGCGGCTGAGCGTGAGTTCAATACTCTGCTGTCGCGCTATCCTGACAATGTCTACCGCCTGGATGTGTACCACAATATGTATCTGATGAACCTTATACGCGACGACCGTGCGGAGGCGGAGCGTTACCGTCAGCTTATATTGGCTGACTTCCCTGAATCGAAGTATGGTGAGGCCCTGCGCGACCCGGCACATGCCGAAAAGCTGATAGCCATGGATTCGATACAGGCTGCTGCCTACGACCGTGCGTATGCCGCTTATATGAACAATGACAATTCTGCCGTGCATAGGATAACGTCGGATATGCGGCGCGATTATCCGCTGGGACGCATAATCCCGAAATTCATGTTCCTTGACGCGCTTTCGTACGTTACTGAACGCAATCCGGAGAAGTTCGGGCAGGTGCTTCAGGAGCTGCTTGAACGTTATCCTGATACTGACGTCAGCCCCTTGGCCTCGGAGTATCTCCGACAGCTGCGGCAAGGGCGCAAGCTCAACAGCAGCGGCGGGAATCTGCGCGGCATGGTATGGAGCACACGTCTGGCCTCCGACAGCGCTTCAGTGAGTCTGGCGGACGCTCCGGCAGAGTTTGACTTCACGGATAAGAATGCCCCGCATCTGCTTGTCATGCTTTATCCGGTTGACAAGGTTGACCAGAAGCTGCTTCTGTTCGATGTGGCGCGCTTCAACTTCAATTCATTCACCGTGCGTGACTTTGACCTTGAGCAGATGAACTTCGGCAATCTCGGATTGTTGATTGTAAGCGGATTCCATTCAGAGGCCGATGTCAACCGTTACCGCTCCATGATAGAGAAGAACGGCGTCATGACGCTGCCGTCCGATGTTATTCCGGTGGTGATATCAAAAGCTAATTTCGATATCCTGCTCAGTCAGGGACGCAGTTTCGAGGAATATTTCGATGCCGTGGGCGATGACCGTCTGCGCCGTACACATACCGAGGTCCTTCCGGAAGAGGAATTCCCGCCGGCCGAAGAGATGTATCCGCCGGCCACCGACGAGGCTCCCGCCGTAGAGGATTCGATGGATGTGGAGCTGGATGATGTGCTGAAGGATGAATTGCAGGCGGAGCCTGAGCCCGAAGTGCAACCGCAGCGTAAGGAGCAGCCGAAGAAACCGGATGTGCCTCCTCCGGCACCCAAGAAGCCTGTGGCCCCACCTGCCGTGCCGAAAAAGCAGACGCCTGATGAACCGGAGATTCCCGAGGGTTCCGAGGGTGATGACCCGCTTCTTGACTGATAGAAAAACAATGCAGATATGAAGAACTCCATACTATGGGCTGATGATGAAATTGACCTTCTGAAGCCCCACATAATGTTCCTCAGGAACAAAGGCTATGATGTGGTGACCGTCAACAACGGCACCGATGCCCTCACGCTTGTGGGCGAACAGGATTTCGACCTTATAATCCTTGATGAGAATATGCCGGGTATCACCGGCCTTGAGACGCTTGCCCGTATCAAACTGATAGCTCCCCACATTCCGGTAATCATGATTACCAAGAGCGAGGAGGAGAACATCATGGATCAGGCTGTGGGCAGCAAAATAGCCGATTATCTTATCAAACCGGTGAATCCTAATCAGATACTTCTGTCAATTAAGAAGAATCTGCATTCCAATGAACTCGTATCGGAGCAGACTTCCACCGATTATCGTCAGGAGTTTGGACGGATATCGTCGGAAATAAATGACTCATATAGCTTCGCTGACTGGTGCGATCTTTATAAAAAACTTACACACTGGGAGATAGAGCTTGCCGAAGCGGCCGGCGATATGGCCGAGCTGCTTGATATGCAGAAAAATGAAGCCAATACGGCGTTCGGTAAATTTATCCGTAAGAAATATGCCGGATGGATGGATCGTGAGGCCCCGGATCGTCCGCTGATGAGTCCTGACCTGTTCAAGGCAAAGGTGTTCCCGCATCTTGACCGGCAGGAGAAACTGTTCTTCATACTGATTGATAACTTCCGGCTTGACCAATGGCGTATGCTGCGTCCGCTGCTGGCTGACAGGTTTACATTCGATGAGGATCTGTATTGTTCTATTCTTCCCACCGCAACGCAGTATGCCCGCAACGCTATTTTTTCGGGGCTGATGCCGGTGGATATAGCCCGGATGTTTCCCGAACTATGGGTCGACGAGGACGAGGAGGAGGGAAAGAATCTCAATGAATCGCCACTTATCGAAACCCAGTTCAAGCGCTTCCGCCGCCAATGCCGGTTCTCCTACAATAAGGTCAATGACTCGGCCGCCGCGGAGAAGCTTCTGCGCGATTTCTCGCAGCTTGAGCAGAATGACCTGAATGTGATAGTGTTCAACTTTATCGATATGCTGTCACATGCCCGTACGGAGAGCCGCATGATCCGCGAGCTTGCGGCCAATAATGCGGCCTACCGCTCTATTACCGAATCATGGTTCCGTCATACGCCGGCCATTGACCTGTTCCGCCGTATTGCCGACAAGGGATACCGTATAATCCTTACCACGGACCATGGGACAATACGTGTGGACAATCCGGTGCGTGTGGTGGGGGAGAAGAACACCAACACCAATCTGCGGTATAAACTTGGGCGTAATCTGGGCTATAATGCCCGTCAGGTATATGAAATGAAGCGTCCGCAGGAATTCGGGCTGCCGTCGCCGCAGGTGTCCACGGCCTATATCTTCGCTACCGGACGTGACTTCTTCGCCTATCCTAATAATTATAATTATTATGTACAATATTACACCGGGACATTCCAGCATGGAGGCATATCTATGGAGGAGATGCTTGTGCCGGTGGTAACTCTCAATCCGAAATGACTGACCGTATAGATATTGATGTGGCCGGACTGGAGGCTCTTCCCGCGGCTGCCCGACAGATAGTGGACTTCCTCGGAAGTGATGTGCGTGTAGTAGCCTTTCATGGCGAAATGGGCGCGGGAAAAACCACTCTTATCCGTGAGATATGCCGCGAGTGTGGCGTAGATGTGTCAGAGGCCAATTCACCCTCATTCTCGATTATCAACGAGTATGCCTCGGCCGACGGACCTCTGTATCATTTTGACCTGTATCGCCTTAATTCGCCTGAAGAGGGACTTGATATAGGTGTGGAGGATATTCTCTACTCCGGTTCGCTCTGTCTGCTTGAATGGCCTGAAATGATAGGTCCGCTTGTGCCTGACGATGCCGCGCATCTGTATATATCCGAGACTCCTGACGGGGTGAGGCATATAGCTCTGGAGGTCGACAGATGAGTCTGCGTGCCGCCACTCTGATTCTGATAGGACTTCTTGCATTGGCGGGAGGCCTGTGTCTGTATGTATCGATACGGGGGTCGGAGTGGTTCTTCCGGTCAGCGAGTGTGCGTGCGCTCACATCAAGGCTTGAGCGCCGGAGCGCACGGCTTATTTATGCTGCCATAGGTATCTGTATCCTCTGTATGGTAGGGCGGATGATAGCTGACCTCTATTAAGCCGTCCCTTGGTGGCTGTTGCGGGGATGATGCGCTATTATCTCTTCGCGCAGACGTGAGCGGTCGATGTGGATATAGATTTCTGTGGTGGTGATGCTCTCATGGCCCAGCATCTGTTGTATGGCCCTGAGATTGGCTCCTCCTTCAAGCAGATGTGTGGCGAAAGAGTGGCGCAGGGTGTGAGGTGATATATTCTTCGTTACGCCCGCTTCCGAGGCCAGGCGCTTGATGATATAGAATATCATGACCCGGGTAAGGGGATGGCCGCACCGGTTGAGAAACAGAATATCGCGTCCGTCCGTCTTTATTTTGAGTCGTTCACGTTCGGGCAGATATGCACGTATCTCATTTACGGCGGCATCTGACATGGGGACTATACGCTCCTTGTCGCCTTTGCCGTGCACCAGCAGGTAACGCTCGTCAAGAAATGTCCGGCTTATGCGCAGTTCGGTCAACTCCGACACACGCAGTCCGCATCCGTAGAGTGTCTCCATTATGGCGCGGTTGCGTTGGTATTCGGCTGATTTCGAGTCAATAGCCTCTATCATGGCATCAATCTCCGCCACGCTAAGCACATCGGGTAGTTTCCGAGTGGTCCGCGGTCCCTCAAGCAGCAGCGAGGGATTTGATTCAACATATTTTTCTGCCATCAGGAAGCGGAAAAACGCTTTTATGCCTGATATGATTCTGGCCTGTGAACGCGATGAAATGCCAAGGTCATGAAGCCCGGCAGCAAACGCTGTGAGCGAATCCAGACTTATCAATCCGGGGTGAAACCGTGAATGCTCTGTTGTGATGAAATCCACAAGTTTAGCTGCATCGTCATGATATGCCGTGCGGGTATTGGCCGACAAACCCCGTTCGAGCTGCAGATATGCGTCAAATTCGGCCAGGATACGTACCGGTGATATCTCCGAACTGGATTCAATCATATTATTATATCGAAGTGCTGGCGCGGCAGATAGCTGAAGCCGGCTACAATGGCTGTACGCCGTCCTGCAAAACTCATGCCGCGGGTCATTCCTGCAGTGACCCGGGCAAGTGTATTGCTTATGCGGGGTACATTGACAAGGACCACCACTCCGCCGGCGGAAACAGTACGTCTGAGCTGTGCCATCTCCTCGGATGTGAGCTCCGTGGCGCAGTCGGCCACAGCCATCTGCGGAACAGAGTCGCAATCCGTGGCTACGCACTCGGTGTCATGCCGGGTGAGCGACAGTACCTGCTTCAGGATCACAGCGTCCTTGCCATATACTGAAAAGCGGGTGACGTCAAACCGGCATGCTATCCGGAAAACCAGTTTCAGGTCCGATTCCCGGCACTCTGATTTATGTGCCAGTTCCTCTATAGCGGTATAGGCATAGTAGGAGTTGCGGCACCGTATGGTGTCACGGATAAAGCTGTAGGCAAACGGAGAGTGGACTCCGAAGCCTTTTGACCGGGCCAGCCGGCGGGGTGTTTTAATCAGACGTCTTAGCCGGCTCATCAGGGTTGGATTCCTTTTTACGACGTCCGCCGATGAACCATACCGCGATAGCACCGGCACATAGCAGATATGTGATGATGATGGCTACGGTTGCGGCTGTGGAGGTGTTGCGGAGCGAGTCGGGGTCAAACCACATTTCTACCGTATGGCTTCCTGCCGGGAGCTTTATGGCGCGGAGAATGTAGTTTACGCGGGCTATTTCGGCGGGTTGGCCGTCGATGGTAGCTTTCCATCCCCAGGGGAAATAAACCTCGGAGAATACAGCTACACCGCCTTTTGCCGATGATGCGTGATAGCGCAGACGATCAGGAGCGTAGGATGTGAGGCTGATGGTGTCGCCGGCGCTTTTGGGAGCCGAGGAGCCGAGGAGCTGTTTGAAGCTGTTGTCGGCCACTGCGGTTCGGGACGGATCGATTTTCGACAGTGCGTCCATCTCGGCATCGGCACCGGATGTGTAGGTGACATTGTCCACCATCCAGGCATTGCCCATGGCCTCGGGGTTGCGCATGGGATTGCCGGCCATATCCACAATGTAGCGGGCATTGAGCATGTTCAGCACATTCCAGTCAGCATCAGTCTGCGAGCCGTCGAGGAAGTGGGTCAGATGGCGGTCGATGATATCCTGATAGCGGGCTAATTTTGCAGCGTGGTAGCCACCGATGGTCTTATGGCGGTAGGAGGGTGCAGCACTCCAGAATTCTGGTATGTTCATCACACGGTAGCTCTGTGTCGTGTCCTGGAGTATGGCTCTGTCAGTGTCCGTGAGGGGGAACGGCTCTCCCTGAGCCAGACGGCGGGGGAGGAAGCTCTCGGTGTCAAGGTAGCGCTTGTCAGCCATAAAGAGGTCGCCGAATATGATGATTCCGGTAAGCGCCACAGCTATTCCGGCTGAAAGACGGCGGCGGAAGAAGAGTACAAGAATGCCCATGCCGGCAGCCACGATGAGGAAGCTGCGCATTGCATCGCTTTCAACCATTGAATTGCGCAGTGACTCTACGGCGGCATATATTCTCGGGTTGTCAAGACTGAAATACTGTACGGTCTGAGCATCGGCTCCCTGTGCCGACATGCTCTGTGATATCATGGCGGCTATCTGACGGTCGCGTTCCACAACTGCATCGCCGTAGATGCCGGGAGCAACAATTCCGAGCAGACAGAGTCCGAGGACTATTCCGAAGCTCCACAGGAACGGCTTGCGGGAGCGCTCCCATGCTTCCTCGGGTTTGCATGTGAACAGCTGCTGCAGGGCCATGGCGGCAAGCAGAGGCATGGTGAATTCAGCTATGACCAGGATGCTTTCCACTGTACGGAACTTGCTGTACATGGGCATGAAGTCAATCATCAGGTCGGTCAGTGCCATGAAGTGGCGTCCGAGCGCCAGGAGGATTGAAAGGGCGGTGAGGATAACCAATGCCCATTTGAGCGGGCCGCGTACAATGACACAGCCCAAAATGAACAGAGCCACGATAAGCGCTCCGACGTATACCGGGCCGTTTGTGCCTTCCGGGTCGCCGAAATACTGGCTCATATAGTCAAGATATGATGCTTCCTGAGCCGAAATTGTACCGGCATTGACCATATCCTTGGCCGCGTCCAGGTCGGAAAGACTCATCATCTTGTTGTCACCCTTTTCAGGTTTGTTTGAGGCTCCACCCTTGATGTTAGGGATCAGCAGTGAGAAGCTTTCGCTTGGAGTGTAGCTGTACTGGGTTATATAGTCGCGGTCAAGTCCGGCGGTGGTTTCAGCAGCATCAGCCGATTGAGCGCGTGTCAGTTCGGAATGACCGCCACGCATAGTCTGCTTGGAGTATTCGTAGGTGTTGTACAGGCTTGGAAGATTGGCCCCGACTGCGAGCACTCCGGCTCCGGCAAGGGCTGCGGTGCCTATGACCCATGTGCGGAGCTGCTTGGCGCGTATGGCCTTGATAAGGAATGCTATGGCTATGCCGGCCACTACAAACAGGAAGTAGTAGGTCATCTGTACATGGTTGGCTGCTATCTGAAGCATTCCGAATAGAGCCGTAAGTGCTGCGCCACCAAGGTATTTGCCGCGGTAGCAGAGCATCATGCCGGCTATCGTCGGAGGGATATATGCCAGTGTTATGAATTTCCACAGGTGGCCGGCCCCGATGATGATTACGAAATATGATGAAAGGCCGTAGGCTATGGCTCCGATCAAGGCCACATACCAACGCATGCGCATAGCCATCAGCAGTATGAAGAAACCTACCATCATCATGAACAGCAGATTGGCCGGAGAGGGGAGCCCAAGTCCCATCACAGTATTGAGCCAGCTGAACAGGTCGTTTGACGGATAGCTCGGTGAGATCTGGAATGTAGGCATACCGGAGAATAGCGAGCCGGTCCAGCGTGAGGATATTCCGGTGGCTTCGGCATAGGCCTTGGCCTCCTGCCCTATGGCAGCGCCCTGCTGCATGTCATGCTGCCGGAGTACGTTGCCCTGTATGGCATCCGGATAAAAGTAGATTACGGCTATGATGGCCATAACCGCGATTGAGCCCACAAAGCCCCAGAAACGGCGGCTGTGAAGCAGTTCCTTAATTTTTTCCATTAGGATAAAGTCTGTAATTTGTTGTAAAGCTACAAAAATCCCGGCTCTCAGCCAAACATGCCGTTTGTCAGGACGGTAACTCTGTGGATTGGCGGGTTAGAATTCAGGCTCGTTGGCCATATTCCAGATATTGAGATATGCGGCGCGGGTGATGTCGAGCATCTTATCCCAGTTGATGCGCTGCGGTTCGTCGGAGGGCATGTGATAGTCCGGGTGCCAGTCAGTGTGATACCATATCACCGGGATGTCGCGCTTTGCAAACGATCCGTTGTCGCCGCCACCTATCGGACGGTCCCATGCACGATAGTCAGGCTTGAGGTTAAATCCGTATTTTTCAATATCGGAGCGGAGCCACTTTTCAAATACCGGATGAGCCTCGGTATAGAAATACACCACATGCTCCGGATTGGCTTCATTGGTATTCCGGCCTATCATGTCGAAGTTGAGGTAGCCCTTGATTTTGTCGGCTATCGGAGCGGTGAGCATGAAATGCTCTGAGCCGAGCAGTCCTTTCTCTTCGCCATCCCATAGCGCGAAGATGACAGTACGTTCCGGCTGTACGCCTGATTCTACAAATGCTTTGGCTATCTGCAGCACGGCCTGTACGCCCGAGGCATTGTCGTCGGCTCCATTGTAAATCTGGTCGCCGTCAAGCAAAGGGTCGATGCCGAGATGATCATAGTGGGCGCCGATTATCACATACTCGTCGGGATTCTTACCCTCTATGCGGGCCATGACATTGCGCATCGGTATCCGCTGGTGAACCTCTTTCTTAAGCTCCGCTATTGAATCGGGGTGCACCTGATAGCGTGCTTTCTTCTGGCGCTCCTTGCGGTAAGCTGCAAAAGGCTGGAAATAGTCCTTGCCGTCCCACGGTTCAAGGCCGAGCTGACGGAAATATGACTCGATGTAGCGCGAGGCTATCCGTCCCTCATCGGAGCCGGCCTCACGGCCCTTAAGTTCATCGCTTGCCATGAAGCCTATGTGAGCTTCTGCGGCATTGCGGCTGATAGTGGCCATGCCGCGTTCACGGGCTTCGCGAACAGTGCGCTGCTGTTTGGTCTCCTTGGCGGCATAAGCCGGAGCTGCGGCGATAAGCAGCGCCAGAGCAACTAATATCTTATTCATTTCAATGTGTTATAATGGTGAATCAGTGGTTACAAAGGTACTTTTTTAAGCGCTTATTTGCAAGTCCGGCTATTGATTGGCTTTAAGCTACGTGCACAACAGATGCGGATTTAGTGTTGAGATATTATGGATTATTGCTACATTTGCATATATATGAAGAAGATATTGTTAATAATAGCTGTTATATTTGCTTGCCTGCCGGCTTTCGGAGGCAGCTATACGGTTGAGTCTGTGCCTAATGTGCATCTGCAGAACCGCACACTTTATGTGACTAATCCTGACGGAATAATATCGGCTGAGGCTGAGGCGCGGATAAACAATACCATTGCCGGAGTGTGGGACAGCACTCGCTCGGAGATGGTGGTAGTGGCGCTCGATGCCATTTCCGGCTACGATGTCAATCAGTTTGCCACAAAGCTTTTTGAAGCCTGGGGCATAGGTAAGAAGGATACTGACAACGGTCTGCTTATGCTGATAGTGATGGATGAACGTCAGGTGGTGATACGCACCGGACGCGGCATGGAGGGAGTATTGCCCGACGTGATATGCGGACGTATCATCCGCGATGTCATTGTGCCGGAGTTCCGTGAGGGGAACTATGATGCCGGTATAGAGCGTGCGGTCGACATTATGGCCGGAGCGATCACCAATCCGGAGGCTGCACGCGAGCTTTACAGCAAATATGGCAATGACAGTGCAGCCAAGGCGGAAGAGGATTTCACGCTTGACGATATGCTCCGCTTCATGGCCTCGCTTGGAGCCGGTGCGGCTGTGATAATGCTGCTGATTGTCATATCGGCTATGTTCACATCACGAGGACAGGAGCCTCAGGAACGTTGGCGCAAGCTTAATTCGCTGAAGCCGGTGGCATTATTCTTATGCTTCTTCGGCCTCGGGATTCCGTTGATAGCCTATATCCCGCTTGTCATGATGATGCGGCGTATCCGTAGCCGTCATATATCATGCCCCAACTGCGGCCATAAGATGCGCAAGCTCAGCGAGGAGGCCGACAACGCTTATCTTACCCCTGCCCAGGATATGGAGGAGCGTCTTAACTCCATTGACTATGACGTGTGGCTTTGCAACAACTGCGGCGAAACGGATATCATCCCTTATGTCAACCGCAGTTCAAGCTATACGGAATGTCCGGTGTGTCATGCTCGTGCATGTTCGCTGTCGTCGGATAGGATTGTGGCCTCGCCCACACCCACCCGTGCCGGACGTGGAGTGCGTACCTACACATGCCGCAACTGCCATAATGCCTCGCAGGTGGCTTATGAGATACCCAAAGTGGTGGTAGCCCCTATCATTATCGGTGGAGGCGGAGGCCGCGGAGGTGGCGGCGGTTTCAGCGGAGGTAGCTTCGGTGGCGGTATGACCTCGGGTGGCGGAGCTTCCGGAGGTTGGTAAATAACTCAATCCAATAGATATAAATCATGACTGAATTTCTCTCAGAATACAATCTGCTCGGTCCGGTAATAGGACTATGTACATTTTTGATTATCGGCATTTTCCACCCTTTGGTTATAAAGGGCCATTACTATTTCGGCACCTCCATACGCTGGGTGTTCCTGATGGCCGGCATAGTATGTCTGGCGGCATCCATAGCTGTCAGCTCCATTGTCGGCTCGGTGCTGCTGGGTGTTGTGGCATTCTCTTCGTTCTGGAGCATAGGAGAGGTGTTGCAACAGGAGAAGCGCGTGGAGCGTGGGTGGTTTCCCGCTAATCCCCGACGCGCTTCGCGTAAGAAAGAGGCCGATAGTGCAGAGTGATTGTTGTCACTCCTGCTGATCGGTCAGATCGTCATATTTCTGGAATAGGAAGTCGTTGTACGGGAATCGTGCCATGTGTATCTCCTTGGCCTTCTCATACAGCAGATTCTTGAGTTCGTCAATATTGGTGCCTTTCTTGGCTGAAATAAATACGGCGTCATGCCCCATGCGGTTCATCCATGTGGCTTTCAGTTCGTCGAGCGACACATTCTCACGTGTGCCGGGGGTGAGATCATCATCAGCCTTCGGGGTGTACTTATAGGCATCGATCTTATTGAACACCATTATCATAGGCTTGTCAATACCGCCGCATACATCGGTAAGCGTGTGGTTGACTACCTCTATCTGTTCCTCAAAGTTGGGGTGTGAGATATCCACCACATGAACTAGGATGTCGGCATCGCGTACCTCGTCAAGTGTGCTCTTGAACGATTCGACAAGGTGCGTGGGGAGCTTGCGGATGAACCCTACGGTATCGGTCAGCAGGAAGGGGAGGTTGTCAATGATGACTTTGCGGACAGTGGTATCAAGGGTGGCAAACAGTTTATTTTCGGCAAAAACATCGCTTTTGCTCAGTAGATTCATGATGGTTGACTTGCCTACATTGGTATAACCTACAAGTGCCACACGGGTGAGCTTGCCTCGGTTTTTACGCTGTATGGCTTTCTGCCGGTCAATGCTGCGAAGCTCCTCTTTGAGGCGTGAGATCTTGTCGAGGATTATACGGCGGTCCGTTTCGATCTGTGTCTCACCCGGGCCACGCATGCCTATACCGCCCCGCTGGCGTTCAAGGTGTGTCCAGAGGCGGGTAAGACGTGGAAGCAGGTACTGATACTGTGCCAGTTCAACCTGCGTCTTGGCGTTGGCAGTCTGGGCGCGCTTGGCAAAAATGTCAAGAATCAGGCTTGTGCGGTCAAGAATCTTGATTTGAAGCTCGCGCTCTATGTTGGCCACCTGTTTCGAAGTGAGATCATCGTCAAATATGGCCATGCCCACATCGTTGGCCTCGACAAATTCTTTTATTTCAGCGAGTTTGCCTTTGCCTACGAATGTGCGTGAGTCACGCGACTGCAGGCGCTGCAGGAATTTCCCGACTGTTACAGCTCCAGCTGTGTCGGCAAGGAATTCAAGTTCGTCAAGATATTCGTTGGCCTTGGCTTCGTTCTGGTTTGGAGTAATAAGACCTACAAGTACGGCCCGTTCGGTACTCTCTTTATCAATTATCAAGTCTTTCATAATTCTAAAACATCAGGGGCGGGGAAATGTGCGCCGCACGTTGATTGAAATAGCTAAAAAGTTTCCGGCAGTGATGACGGACATTATTATTACAGCTGTCAGGATAGCTACCGCCGGCGAGCCGGTGTCGGCACCTATGGACTGCAGCGGCTCTTTCCACAGATGGCTGCCTATGAGCATCACTATGACTGACGCGCACAGTACGGCGGCATTGACAGCGACTACTATGATATAGTACAGGCGGGCAACAGATGCCGGCGCATAGCCCTGCATCATAAGGTCGCGCAGCTTCTCCCGGTTCTTCTGTAGCAGCAGGTAGATGCTCAGGAGCAGTATGAAGAACGCCAGAATGCTGATAATGGCGCCCACGGCAATGACTACGGCCGTGGTTACAGAGAGGAAATAGGCGGCACGTCCATTGTCAACCTTGTCGCCGGCACTCTCAAGCGAATTGCTCTCCAAATATTGCCGTATTGCCGGATCGCCGGGGGTATTTACCTCAACGATCAGGCGTGAGGGAGCACGAGCCGGCTCTTCGGAGAATTCGGCATTGGCCCACTTCAGGAACTCCTCCGGGACGGCTATGGTGTTGAGGCGTGAGGAGAATCCTACAATTCGTGCCTTGACCCACTGCTGACGTCCTGCTCCGCTGAGCGACAGCTGAAGCGGCACCATTGAAATCATACTCTCACTTATCTGCGGCAATCCGCGGGAGGAGGCAAATCCGAAGTTGTAAAGCGTAAGATACTCTTTGCTTATTATGACCGGTACAGGCTGTCCCGGCTGCCAGTGCCATCCGTCAGGTTCTACATCGAAGAACTCGGAGGGGATAGATTCAAGAAAGAGGGCTGTATTCAGTGCATTGCCACCCATATTCACGGATGCCGATACATTGAAATTGGATGATGTGAACCGCCCTACACGGCGTACCCATGGCTGTGCTTCAAGGTCGGCTATTTCTTCGTCATCAAACTCAGTCTTTGACGTGCCGAGCACCGAGCCGAGTCCGCTGACATGGTGCGACAGTATGAGGTAATCGCGGGATATGAACGAATCCTCGGCATTCCATACGGCGGTTATGTCGCGGTAGAACTGGATAGCCGTGATCACTATGGTCAGTCCGACAAGATTGGCCAGTGCGTAGCCTGCCAGTTGGGCCGCGCTTATGTTGTGGCGCAGGAGGCGCCATACCGGATTCTTCATCATAGCGACAATATGGAAGTGAATGGGAGTTGGATTTTGTTGCCTACGGATGTGGCTATGACGGCCGCACCGTTGCGGTCGGCCTCTTCGGCTATAAGTGATGCCGCAATGGAGTTGTTGCGCTCATCAAGGTGGCTTACCGGCTCATCGATAAGCAGAAAGTCAAAAGGCTGGCACAAGGCCCTGATGATGGCCGCACGCTGCTGCTGCCCTACGCTCAGCCGTGAGGCCGGTACGTCAGCCTTTTTGCCTATCTCCATCCGTTCAAGTGCCGATTTTATCCACTCTTTGGAGCGGAAACCGGTAAGACGGTTCTTTATGTCGATATTCTCCATCACGGTCAGCTCGGGAAACAGGCGCATCTCCTGAGGCAGATAGGCGAGGCTCTTCTGGCGCAGCTCGCACCAGCGCTCAATGCTGAAAGTGCTTATATCCTTGCCGTCAAACAGGATGCGTCCGGAGTAGTCGCCGCGATTGCCGTATATGAAGCTGCAAAGCGATGATTTGCCGGTGCCTGATTCAGCTTCAATCAGGTAATAGCCCCGCAGGGTGAAACGTACCTGATTCAGCCATACCTGTGAAGAGCGTAACGGTTCCTCCCCCTCCATTCCTGAGAATACGAGGGGGAGGGTATGTTCGAGTGTTATCTCCGATATCATGGAACAAGTGACAAAAGTGTAGCTACGAAGGGCTCATTAGTACCCGTGAGCCTGAGTGTTACGGTAAGCATTGATTTCTGTACCTCCACGTTGAAGTCAGCGCCGAAACGGGCTCCGTCCATAAGCGGTGAGAGCGATGGAATCAGCATCACCAGTCCGGCGCAGCGGTTCACGAAATATGGCGCAAGGCTATTGTTGTGTGTGGGGGTCAGGGGCCATGATGACAGGGCAAGATAGCCGTCAACATTACCCAGATAGAAGCGTGACGGTCCGGCTGATAGAACAGTTATCCCTTCATCGCCCTGCGAGGCTGTGGCTCCCATGGAGGTGAAGCGCTGCTTCACCTGCTGCACGGCGGCATCCACTTCCTGCTGAGGCATGTGTATCATTACAAACAGCCGGCTTCCGGAGTTGTCAAGATTGGCGGCATCGACGGTAGAGGCTATTGCCACAGTGCCGTCAGCTTTCTTGAGGTAGGGCATCAATGTGTCAAGCATACCGCCTACACGCATTCCGGGAATCATGGTAGCGCCTACGGCTATACCGTCCCAATCCACACCCTTTGATGCGCCTAAGGCTGCTGCAATATTGGCCTCGGCCGGTATATAGCGCAGGAAGTCCGTGTCAAGCGGCTGCAGGGCGTTGAGCTCGTTGACTTTGCCGTCAGCCGACATAAGCTGTATCTCTGCCATGGCCGATGGACCGTCAAGTTTCAGATTCATGCACCCCCATTGTCCTTTCAGTTCCTTTGAGAACTGCGACAGGTCAATCACGGCACGCGCCGTACCGGCGGTGTTGAGGAAATCGACCAGTCCGTCGGCTTTGAGCATGCTCTCTGTCTTGGCCTCGGCAAGAATGCGTGTTATTACCTCGGCAGGACGTGTGGATTGCAGCATCCATCCCTGTCCGTCCTTCACAAGAACGGCATCGCGGCCTGAGGAGTACACTGTAAAGCCTCCGGCCGATGATTTCTGAGCGTTTCCCTCCAGCGCTTTTTCAAGCGCATCCTCGTCGCTGACGGTGAATGTCAGGATCGGGGAGCCTGATGAGGCATAGAATGCAACCACATGGTCAAGATTGACAGCGTCAGCTATTCCGGCCAGACGTTTCAGCGTATTGCTGTCTATGGAGCGGTTGGCAAGTTTTTCGGGCATTTTCAGCTCGCCGTTCTCAATGGTGAATCCGGCCTTTTTTGCAAAGTCGGTGATATTTACCACTGCCACTGTAGAAGCGTCGGCAGGGACGGTTGACAGTAGTTCGTCGGTAGAACGCGAACAGGATGTGATCGCCAGAATGGCAGTCATACATAGAAGCAGGAGGCGGAAAGTCTTTTTCATAACGTAAGAGAGTGTTTGTTCTAAAGGAGTGTTATGCCGGCGGTGCGGCACTTTTCTATCTGATCGTCAGGCCAGATGGAGGCCTGCACTTCACCTATGTGGGCTTTTTGCAGCATGAACATGCAGAGCCGGCTCTGTCCTATGCCCCCACCTATCGAGGCCGGAAGATTTCCGGCAAGCAATTCGGCGTGGAATGGCAGAGAGGCACGTTCGGTACATCCGCGTGCCTCAAGCTGCTGAGCCAGCGACTCAGGGCTTACACGTATGCCCATCGATGACAGCTCTATGCTGCGGTCAAGCACGGAATCGTACACTATCAGGTCGCCGTTGAGGCCTTTGTAGCCATCGGCGTTCCCGGTTATCCAGTCGTCATAGTCAGGCGCGCGTCCGTCATGCGGCTCGCCGTTGCTCAGAGGAGCGCCTATTCCGATTATGAATATGGCTCCATGCTCGCGGGCGGCTCTGTCCTCACGTTCATGCGGAGTGAGGCCAGGGTAGCGCTGCAGAAGCTCTTCGGCATGGATGAAGGTTATATCCTGCGGCAGACGCGGCGTGATATGCGGAAACATTCCGTAGACCATCCGTTCCGTATCGAGCAGGCAGCTGTATATCAGTCTTACTATGCTGCGCAGGAAGTCAAGATTGCGTTCATCTGGAGTGATGGTCCGCTCCCAATCCCACTGGTCGACATACAGCGAATGCAGATTGTCAAGCTCTTCATCGGCGCGTATGGCGTTCATGTCGGTATATAGTCCGAATCCCGGAGCTATATCATAGGCACGAAGCTTCACACGCTTCCATTTGGCAAGCGAATGCACCACCTCGGCATTGCGGTCGCCAAGCGCCTTTACCGGAAAGCGCACGGCACGCTCCACGCCGTTGAGGTCGTCATTCAGCCCTGTGCCCGACATTACGAACAGCGGTGCTGTGACTCGGCGGAGGCATAATGCCCCGGCAAGCGCTTTCTGAAAGTGGTCCTTTATAGCCTTGATGGCTACCTCGGTGGTTTCCGGAAGCAGTTTAAGTTTGTAGTTTTTGGGTATGATAAGCATATTGTTGCAAATATACGTATAAGTGAGAGCAAAACCAAACCATGTTTGAGTTTTGCCGAACGGAACTATATTGGTCGTAGTCAAAAATAGGCAGAATGACTGTGGCGAACAAAAAAAGCGTCCCGCAAGAAGATGATGCGGGACGCGTATGTGCCGAAATATATTTTTTTATTTCAAATTCAGTTGATGTTGGGGTTTATGTCGTGCCATTTGTCAATGGGAGGAAGTACACCCATCTCTATCACCTCATCGCGCAGAGTGCAGAGGTGCTTGTAGCTTTCCTCAAGCTCCTTCTGCTCTTCGGGTGTGCCGTTGATTTCGCGGTACTGTACGCCATCCTTCGATATGGTTGTCTCCATGGCCATCATGATATGGTTGAATTTGCCATTGTCAACGTAGCATCCTGCAGGCCAGCGGAAAGGTTTTCCACCCATAGCGGCGGCAATCATCTCTATCGACAGATATGCCGGGCTCTGGAATGACGAGCGTCCACGGAGGTCAATGATATGCTTGCCACCCTGGATGACACGTACCTTGAGGTCTTCCCATTCCTGTGCGGGAAGCTGCTCGGTGCCTATGATTTCAGCAAGGGGCTTGCCATTGACTGTTGTGGTTGATGCGAATACAGCCATCTGCTCGCCGTGACCGCCATAAGTACGGCAGTTTACAATTTCGGAAGCGGGAATCTTGAAGTATTTTACCAGTTCGTTCTGCAGGCGGGTGCTGTCGAGGGCCGCAAGGGTTGTAACCTGCGAGGGCTTCAGTCCTGAATAGATCAGTGTGATGAGGCCGGTAATGTCGGCCGGATTGAATATCACCACAATATGTTTCACATCAGGGCAGTAGGCGCGTACATCCTTGCCAAACTGTTCGGCTATCTGTGCGTTGCCTTTCAGCAGGTCCTCACGGGTCATGCCGGCCTTACGGGCTGCGCCGCCTGACGATACGATATATGAAGCACCGGTAAGAGCCTCCTTGATATCAGATGTGTATGTGAGGTTCACACCTTCAAATGCACAGTGATAGAGCTCCTCGGCCACGCCTTCGAGGGCCGGTGCGTAGGGGTCGTAAAGACAGATGTTCGGGGTAAGGCGCATCATCATGGCCGTCTGAGCCATATTGCTGCCAATCATGCCGGCGGCGCCGACAATCACGAGTTTTTCATTAGTTAAAAAGTCCATAGTAATTTTGATTATATGTTGGGTTATGATTTCAATATGCTGCTGGATGATATAACTTTGCAAAGCGCATGTATATTGTCAGGGTCGTAGGCGTTGAGGCGGCTGCGTATTGTCACTGCATGCTCGATGATGTTGACATCGGGCATGGCAGAGAGGCGGTCGCGCATCAGTTTTGCCGCAATGGGAGCCCATGAGCCGTTCTCTATCAGTCCTACGCTGCGCGAACGGTAGCCTTTCGAAGCAAGTCGGGAGAGGAAAAAGTCCATGGCCGGAAAGAGGGCGCCGTCATAAGTTGGGCAGGCCAGAATCATACGGTCCATACGGAATGCCTGGGCCACAGCTTCGGCCATGTCACCGTTGCACAGGTCAGCAACTACAACCTCCTTGACGCCGAATTGCTCTCTGAGTATTCCTGCGGCCATCAGAGCGGCTTCGCGGGTATTGCCGTAAATCGAGGCGTAGGCCACGAGCACACCCTCTGTTTCAGGAGTGTAGCTGCTCCAAAGTGAATAGTAATGTACGTACTGTCCTATATTGTCCGATAGCAGTGGTCCGTGCAGGGGCGCTATGGCTTTTACCTCAAGATGGTTGAACTTGCTGAGTAACGCGCTGACCTGACGGCCATATTTCCCTACGATGTTTATATAGTAGCGGCGCGCTTCATTGAGCCATTCATCCTCGTAGGCCAAAGCTCCGAATTTACCGAAGGCATCGGCTGAGAAGAGAATCTTTTCGGTTGATTCATAGCTGACCATCACTTCGGGCCAGTGAATCATAGGAGCCATGGTGAAGTGGAGTGTATGGTTGCCGAGTTCCAGAGTGTCGCCATCCTTTACGGCTATCACACGCCCATCGATATTGACGCCCGGTAGAAACTGAGGGAGCATGGCGGCTGCCCGTACTGATGTTACAATCTTTATGTCGGGAAAGCGTTCCAGCACATATTGTGTCAGTGACGAGTGGTCTGGTTCCAGATGATGGACTACCAGATAGTCGGGATTACGTCCGTCAAGAGCCTGTTCCAGATTCTGCTTCCACTGCTCGGCACAGTCGGCATCGATGGTGTCAAGTATGGCAGTACGGGTGTCGGTTATGAGATACGAATTGTAGCTCATACCGTGTGACAAGGTGTACTGTGCCTCAAAGATTTTTGCAGAGGCATTATCAGCTCCTATGTAGTGTATAGATGGACTTATATACATTTTATTCAGCATGGATAACAATAAATTCAACTAAGAGGTTCACTGCGGAGGTTGTAATTATTACGCAGTGCCTCAAACATTTCAGGTGATTTACGCAGGGCTTCTGTGTCGGCCTCAGGCGAATAGGATGATGTGATGGATTCGATGCTTACCTGTTGAGGTGCATCGGCAGGCATCGGTACCGAAAGCTTGCATTCAGGCAGACCGAAATAGCGTGTGAGAGCCTTTACCGCCATATGAGATGCACGGGCTTTGCCCTGCGAAGAATATCCGGCAATATGGGGCGTGGCAATATCGGCGAGTTCAAGCAGCCGGCGGTCAATATCCGGTTCCTTTTCCCAGCAGTCGATCACCGCATGTCCTACAGTCCCGGATTCAAGGGCATCTATAAGCGCGGGAGTGTCAACTACCGCACCGCGGGCCGAATTTATGACGGTAGGCTGGCGGCGGAGCGATGACAGGAAATCACTCCCGCATATGTGGAACGTAGGATAATCCCCTGACGTGGTGAGGGGTGTATGGAATGTGATGATGTCGGCCACGGCGGCAATCTGCTCAAGCGGGCAGAACTGTCCGGAGCCTTCCGCTTCGGCACGCGGGGGGTCACAGGCGAGAGTACGCATCCCAAGGGCAGAGGCCCATCGGAGCACTATCGAGCCTACATGTCCGGCACCTACTACGCCGAGGGTCAGTCCCCTCAGGTCGTGGCCATGGATCGCTATGATGGAGGCCATTACGTACTGTGCCACGGCGGGGGCATTGCATCCCGGAGCATTGCATACGGTTATGCCGTTGTCGCGGCACCAGTCAACGTCTACATGATCGAGTCCTATGGTGGCTGAAGCTATGAAACGGCAGTCGGAGCCGGCAAGAAGGGCTTCGTCACATCGGGTGCGTGTGCGTGTTATCAACGCGTCGGTATGGCGCATGGCTTCCGGGGTGATTTCCCCGGGGGCAAGATAGCTAACGTTGGCTACCGGTTCGAGTGAGCCGCGGAGAAACGGTACATTTCGTTCAACGATTATGTTCAGAGCCATAGATTACAGAAATATATTGCGGCAAATATAACAAACAGACATACCACCGGCACATAGCCGCGGCGCGAGGCGTTGACGCGGAAGAAGAGCCCGGTCTGAAATGCTGCAAGGCTGTTGAGGAGCGGCAGATATGTCGGGGAGTTGCGGAAATCAATCAGAATGAACAGCGCGGTGGCCAGGGTGAGCATCATCAGCAGGCCGTTGAGTGCGCGGTCCTTGGCATTGTAGGCATATATCTTCACCATGTTCACGGCGCATAGCAGGAACGATGTTATCACCGTGACCCCTACCGTGATGATAAGCATTACCAGACGTGTGCGCGGCAGTTCGCCGATGACACCCGGCAGTGTGGGCAGATGTATGTCAGCCGGAGCTATGAATCCCAACCCGAGTCCAATCCAAGCCGGGGTGATGATGCCTAAGAGTGCGGCAATGACCATGCGCGGACCCATACAGCGCATCTGCCCGAACGAAAGCAGAAACAGCAGTATGTACAGCAGATACACGTAGTTGGTAAGCATCAGAGCCGCCATGATGCAGAATATCAGGAATACTCTCCGTGTGAGCGACGGCTGCAGGTATGTGGTGTATATTACAGCAAGTGACGCCAGGACCACCACATTCATCAGCAACGCATCGGCCGATGCTCCTATCAGCAATGGCGTGGCGCTCTGAAGCACCACGTACATGCCAAGAAACAGAGTCTGGGTAGTGCGCAGCAGATTGAAACTGCGGTTTATGAATTCCATCAGCCATACTGCCGCGGCCGTCAGTCCCAATCCAATCAGGAACTGTACGAGCGGCGTCAGTCCATCTGACAGCGGCGATGTGACAGCTATGCCCGGATTGCCGGACATAGGAGCCGCAGCCCGGCTGCCGTATGATGCCATGCAGGCCAGGAATCCGAGTACTATCAGCAGTACGGTGCAGTACCTCCCGGCTATGAACCGGGTTATTTTTACTTCAACCGGACGCATCCTCGGTCAGGATTACATAAGGTCGCGACCTATGTCGCTGCGGAAATATGCTCCGTCGAATTTGATGGATTCAATGGATTTGTAGCTCTGTTTAAGGGCTTCGGAAATATCCTTGCCAAGTGAGCTTACGGATATCACACGGCCACCTGATGTGAGCAGACGTCCGTCGGCATCGCGTTTTGTGCCGGCGTGGAATGGTATGCTGTCAGTGACATTTTCCAGTCCGGTAATCTCTTTTCCTTTAGGATAGCTTTCGGGATAACCTCCGCTCACCATCATAACTGTGGCTGATGCCATGGGGCTTTCGCGAAGCTCTATTCCTTCAAGAGAACCGCGGGCTGCACCCTCAAGCAGGTCAACCAGATCTGAGTCAATGCGGAGCATCACAGCTTCAGTTTCAGGGTCGCCCATGCGTACGTTGTACTCTATCACCATAGGTTCACCGCCAACATTTATCAGACCTAAGAATATGAATCCGCGGTAGTCGATTCCCTCGTGGATAAGTCCGTTGATAGTGGGTTCGATGATGCGGGTGCGCACCTTCTCCATAAACTCCTTGTCGGCAAACGGAACAGGGCTTACCGCCCCCATGCCGCCGGTGTTAAGTCCGGTGTCGCCTTCGCCTATGCGCTTGTAGTCCTTGGCTACGGGAAGCACACGGTATCCGCCGTGTCCGTCGGTCAGTACGAATACCGAGCATTCTATGCCGGAGAGGAATTCCTCAATCACAACTGTGGCCGATGATGCTCCGAACTTTCCTGCCAACATTTCAGCAAGTGCGTCCTGCGCTTCAGCCAGATCGTTTATGATCAGCACGCCTTTGCCGGCAGCAAGTCCGTCGGCCTTAAGTACATAGGGCGCTTTCAGTCCGGCAAGGAACTGCTTGCCCTCCTCAAGGGTTTCGGCGGTGAATGACTGGTAGCGGGCTGTAGGAATGTTGAACTCGGTCATGAAGCGCTTGGCAAAATCTTTGCTCCCTTCGAGCTCGGCTCCAGCCTTTACCGGTCCGGCCACCAACAGTTCCGGTCGGCGTGAGGCGAAGAAGTCGGTGACTCCGGCCACTAACGGGTCCTCGTTGCCCACCACTATCATATCAATGCCGTTCTCTTCAACGAACCTGTCAATGGCTTCGAAGTCAAGCGGCGATAAAGCGACGTTTGTTCCGTAAGCTGATGTGCCGCCGTTGCCGGGGGCTATGAAAAGGTTTTCGAGCCGGGGGCTCTGACTCATCTTCCAGGCTAAAGCCGATTCGCGGCCGCCGCTTCCGAGCAAAAGAATGTTCATAGTGGTGGTTAGGTATGAGGGTGTTAATTATTTGAGTTTGAAGTGTCGCTGTCAGGGCGTTTCCATCCCTTGCGCGGGCGCATTGTGACGTTGCCGTCGGCCGGGGGCAGCTGCGGGCGGCGTCCTACAAGCATTTTCAGGGCCTGTTCGTTGCGGCGTACTGCCAGCGGATTTTCTGAGCTGGGACGTTCGGCATCTCGGCGCGGAGCTTTGAAATCGGAGCGTTCCTTGCGGAAGCCTCCGTCGCGTGCGGGAGCTTTGCGGTCGGTGCGGGCAAATTTTCCACCCATGCCTCCGCGACGGGCGCGGTCGGTCCACTCGCGGTCGCTTTCACGGCGCATGGTACGCTTCTCGGCGTGCTTTGCCTCGCTGCGGATTGAACCGCCTTCGGCACGGAATCCCTTGTAGTCACCTTCGAATATTATATATTCACGGAGTTCGCACTCGAGTGCACCGTTGAGAATTGGCATCTTGAATGATGGCGCAAGCCCTATGCAGCGGAAATACTCCTCGCGGTATCCAATGATCCATGCATGGTAGCCTTTGAATGCGTGCTTCAGGCGTGAGCCTATGGTGGAGTAAAGTCCTTCCATATCCTCGGAGCCGATGCGTTCGCCGTAAGGGGGATTGGTGACAATCACGCCGTTGGGAGCCGGAGCTTCAGTCCATGTGGCTATCGGCTTGACACTCAGTTCGACATATTTTGCCATTCCGGCGCTCTTGACATTCTCACGTGCAATGGCTATGGCCTTGGGTGATATGTCGGAGCCGTAAATCTTGTAGTTGAACTCGCGTTCGGAGGATTCGTCGTTATATATTTCATCGAACATGTCGGCATCAAAGTCGGGCCATGATTCGAAGGCGAAACGATGGCGGTAAACACCCGGATTGATACCGCGTGCTATCATGGCTGCCTCCACAAGGAATGTGCCGCTGCCGCACATGGGGTCGACAAACGGGCAGTCGCCGCGCCATCCTGATTTCAGTATGATGCCGGCGGCAAGGACTTCATTGATAGGAGCTTCGGTCTGCGCCACGCGATAACCGCGCTTATGCAGGCTCTCGCCTGACGAGTCAAGTGATATGGTGACACGCTCTCCGGCTATGTGTACGTTGATCATCACATCGGCATCCTGCAGGCGCACTTTGGGGCGGCTCTCCGGGCCGAAGCGGTCGCGGAACCAGTCGACAATAGCATCTTTCACACGGTAGGTCACAAACCGTGAGTGTGTGAACTCGTCGGAGTAACTTACGGTGTCGATGGCAAAAGTCTTGTCAAGCGATATCACGGAAGCCCAGTCAAATTCCTTGGCCATCTCATACAGAGAGTCGGAGTCGTGGGCTATAAATTTATATATCGGTTTGAGGATGCGAAGAGCGGTGCGGCAACACATGTTGGCACGATACAACATTCTGAGATCACCTTCAAATGACACCATGCGGCGTCCGGGCTCAACGTTGACGGCTCCGAGGCCGCGCAATTCCTCGGCCAGCACATCTTCCAGCCCCTGGAAGGTTTTGGCCACCATTTCAAAATGATTATTCTCCATACAGCTGCAAAATTACCACATTAATCAGAGATATGAAATTTTATTATCAATCATTTTTTAAGGATATGCCATAATATCCGGTTCAATGGGCTTCAAGCCAGTTGCGTCCGGTGCCGGCGGATACCTCAAGGGGTACAAGTCCGTTGTAAGCGCCGGACATTATGCCGGTCACCAAGTCGGAGAGCTCCGTCAGCTCGTCAGGGACAACATTGAATATCAGTTCGTCATGTACCTGCAGTATCATGGTGGAGCGAAGACCGCGCCGCTTCATTTCATCGCTGATTCTTACCATGGCGAGTTTGATGATATCGGCTGCAGAGCCTTGCAGAGGCGCATTTATGGCATTTCGTTCGGCATATCCGCGCACTACGGCATTGCGGCTGTTGATGTCCGACAGGATGCGCTTACGCCCCATGCGTGTGGTGACGTAGCCTTGTGTGCGGGCCTGTTCTATGCTCTGCTCCATATATTGCTGTATGCCAGGATAGGTATTGAAGTAGTTGGTGATCAGTTCCTTTGCTTCCGAGCGTGGAATGCCGAGGCGCTCCGACAGTCCGAATGCCGATATGCCGTAGATGATGCCGAAATTGGCGGTTTTTGCTGCACGGCGCTGATTGTCAGTCACCTCGTCCAATGATTCGTGGTAGATCTTGGCGGCTGTGGCGCGGTGGAAGTCAGCTCCGGATAGAAATGCGTCCACCATCCCTTCGTCAGCGCTGAGGTCGGCCATCAGGCGAAGCTCTATCTGCGAGTAGTCGGCGCTCAGCAGTATGTTGCCCGGCTCGGGTATGAAAGCCCGGCGTATCTCACGTCCGTCATCTGACCTGACCGGTATGTTCTGCAGGTTCGGATTGGTCGACGATATACGGCCTGTGGCTGTCACAGTCTGGTTAAAGGATGTATGTATTTTCCCGGTAGCCGGGTTGACAAGTGCCGGAAGGGCGTTGATATATGTGGTGAGGAGCTTGCGCAGTGCACGGATTTTCAGAATCAGGTCGACGAGCGGATGCGCGCGGTGCTTCTCCAGAATCTCCTCAGTAGTGGAGTAGGCGCCTTTCTTTGTGCGTTTCGCTTTCGGGTCAAGCGCCAGTTTGCCAAAAAGAATTTCGCCAACCTGCATGGGGGAGCTGATGTTGAATTCCTCGCCGGCCAGCTGGTAAGCCTCTCTCTCCATATCGTTGAGGCGAGCCGTGTAAGCGCGTGACAACTCGGCAAGGTCAGGGATGTTGATGCGGACGCCCTCCCACTCCATTTCGGCAAGCACGCGTACAAGCGGCATCTCAATATCTGTGGCCAGCTGTTGCATCCCTTCGCTGATGATATTGTCGCGGAGTATCGGGTAGAGTATAAGCACCTGCGAGGCTATGGCCGCCGAGCGGGTGGCTATCTCTTCCTGTGTGGGGATGGTCTTTGTTGGCAGCGGGTCGGGGAGAATCTCTCCTGTGGTGGAGAGCACCACATTATCAATGGTGTGGCGTTTCTCCGGATCGATAAGATAATGTGCTACTGCAATATCGTAGTATTCCGATTCGAGTTCAATCCCGTCATTGCGGAGCAGCATTATCATCCGCTTTACGTCGGCGCTCACCGCAAGCGGTGCCCCGGGAGCGAATAGTGGCGAGAGTATAGCCAACATCTCCTGACGGTTGCTGCCTGTAAGTGGGATGTAGACGGTCTCGGTCCCTTCGGCTGCCACTGCTATCCCTTCGATGTGAGAAGTGACCGGTTCGGCCGAGGTGGCGTAAATCTCCACACCTATGGCTTTGGCCTGCGATGCGAACTGAACCGCGCGGGCTACCTCCTCTTCTGTGCAGGCCGTATGGTAGATTGTATCTGTCTTTATAGCCGGAACTGTTTCCGCTTCAGGCGCGGTATTGTCGAAGTCGAATAACGATCCTTGCTGCGGACCAGATACCGGCTGTGGTGCCGTGGCTGATGTGGAAGGCGCCGTATCGGCATCGAGGCGCTTCAGGAAAGTCCGGAATTCCAACTCGCGGTATATCTTTATCAGCTCATCGATATTCTCCTCGCGTCGTATCAGGGTATCGGGGCTGATATCTCCGAGTGGCACTTCGGTATTGATGGTGACAAGCTCCTTGGAGAAACGGATCTGCTCGGCATTATCCTCAATTTTCTTTTTAAGCGCACCTTTGAGTTCCGCGGTCCCGGCCAGCAACTTTTCCACGGAGCCGAACTGTGCTATAAGTTTTGATGCAGTTTTTTCGCCAACTCCGGGACATCCGGGAATATTGTCGCTGGCGTCACCTTCGAGAGCCAGAAGGTCAATGACCTGACGCGGATTGCTGATGCCATAACGCTCGCATACCTGTTCCGGACCGCGCACCTCAAATCCCTCGCCTCGGAGAGCGGGGCGGTACATGAACACATGGTCAGTCACCAGCTGGCCATAGTCCTTGTCCGGGGTCATCATATATGTAGTGTACCCCTCCTTTTCAGCCATGCGCGACAGTGTGCCTATGACATCGTCAGCTTCATAGCCCTCCTTTTCAATTATAGGAATCCGGCGCGCCTCAAGGATCTGCCTTATATATGGAATGGAGGCTGTGATATCCTCGGGCTGCTTGTCGCGCTGGGCCTTGTATTCGGGATACATTTCATGGCGGAACGTATGTCCCCCCGTGGGGTCGAAACACACGGCTATGTGTGTCGGGTTCTCCTTGCGGAGAATTTCATCAAGGGTGTTGACAAATCCGAATATCGCTGAGGTGTTGAGCCCGAACGATGTTGTGCGGGGCGAACGTATCAGGGCATAATATGCACGGTAAATCAGTGCGTATGCATCAAGCAGAAACAAACGTTTTTCTTCCATATCGGTAGCAAATGTACAACTTTTTTTGTTCCATTCAGGAACAATATGGACTATATGTAAGGAAAATATTGCGGTTATGATAATAATGGATATCTTTGAGGCGCAATTATTATTCACTTCTTAAAATAGAAATAGCTATGAAAAGAGTAAAAGCAATGGTCCTGGCACTTGCCGCCCTGTCAGTCGCTCCGGCAATATCGGCATCGGATGCCTCTCAGCCGTACAACCGTGTGACCGCCATGTATTCCAACAGAAGCTACGGCGATCTGTCGACAAATGGTTTTGAAATAGGATATGTCCATGGATTCAGCCTTACCGACAAGCTTCCCCTGTTTTTCCAGACAGGTGTCAAGATGGATATGGGTTTCAAGGGTTACAGCGGATCAGATATGTGGGACAATGATTTTGTGAAAGCTGATCTCAACCTCACAACCATGAGTTTTAGCGTGCCGCTTGATCTGGCTTACAATATAGCTATAGGAGGTGTGTCAGGAGTGTCGATATCTCCATATATCGGCCTCAATGCCAAGCTCAACGCCCTTGCTGATGTCAAGGCAAAAGCAACAGTAGGCTCGCAGAGCGCCAGCCAGACGGAAAGCCTGTTTGACAACGGCATGCGCCGCTTCCAGCTTGGCTGGCATATAGGCGCCGGACTGAATATCGACTGCCTGTATATCGGCCTTCAGTATGGCACTGATTTCATCGCTGTTGCCGAAGATGGCAATCATACACCCACGGTATCGGTTGGAGTAGGATATAATTTCTGATTACAATATATATTCAAATGTGTCAACAGGAGGGTTCGCAAGAGCCCTCTTTTTTTGATTACGCCAAAAATATTGAAGTATATTGGCGGGATTTTGCAAGGATTTTGTACTTTTGCACTTCATTAATGAACAAATGAACGCATTAGAAGCCATCCGTAATACCATAGCCCCGGAGCTGGAACAGCTCAACAGACGCATCGAGCAGTCGCTCTCTTCGGAGAACACGCTGATGAAACAGGTGGTGGAAGGCTATCTCAAATCCAAAGGCAAGCTTATCCGTCCTATTCTGGTCATTCTTACCGCTAAACTGTTTGGAGCGGTGAATGATCGCGTCATAGCCTCGGCCTCAGCGGTAGAGATGCTACATAACGCTTCGCTGATTCATGACGATGTGGTGGATGACTCACGTACACGCCGCGGCCGCCCTACGGTAAATAGCGTGTGGGACAATCATATAGCTGTCCTTGTAGGGGACTTCTTCGTGTCCAATGCCCTGCAGCTTGCCATATCCACAGGGGATATCCGCATAGTCGATTCATTGGCCAACCTCGGTAAGCTGCTTTCGCTTGGAGAGATTGACCAGATATATAATGCACGTTATCATTGTCTGGATGAAAAGGCTTACTTTGAAGTGATAAGCCGCAAGACGGCATCGCTGTTCGTGTCATGTGTCAAGATGGGGGCTTATTCCGTAGGTGAAGATTCTGTCCGCCTTGAGAGCATGTGCCGCTTTGCCGAATTGCTGGGACTGTGTTTCCAGATAAAAGATGACATATTTGACTACTTCGAGGACGAAAAGATAGGCAAGCCTACCGGAAATGACCTCCGCGAAGGAAAAATAACGCTTCCGCTGCTGTATGCCCTCAGTCGTACCGACATGCCGGAGCAGAAGGATATGCTTGCGCTGTCGCGTAGGGAAGAGCTTGATACAGAAGATATCAGTACACTTATTGAATATGCCAAGCGTGCCGGAGGTATCGAATATGCCTATGACACCATGAAGCGTTTCCGCGACGAGGCCCTGCATCTGCTTGATGACTTCGAGGAGTCCGATACGAAGAATGCTTTCCGTGACATATTCGACTATATAATAATCAGAGAAAAATAAAGATTTAAATAATTTTAATGATTGCAGGCGAGGTGGCTACCCACTTCGCCTGTTATTTTGCACTATATTTGTAACTATGAACAGAATTGCATCATTTTTATTTCTGCTGATGCTTCCGCTTGTGCTTCTTGCCGAAGTGACTGTGGGGGCGGCACGCACTGACCGTTATATCCCTGAGCTGAAGCGTGAGGGCAAGCGCGTGGGGCTTTTCACCAATCACACCGGGATGGTGGGCGACAGGCATACGCTTGACATTCTGCTTGACAGCGGGGTGAATGTAACTACTATTTTTACGCCCGAACATGGCTTGCGTGGAACGGCCGATGCCGGCGAGCATGTGGCCGGAGGGGTCGACAAAGCCACCGGTATTCCGGTGGTGTCGCTCTATGGCAGCGCTGCACAGCGCAGGCCGTCGGCAGCGGTGATGGATAAGATTGATGTCATAGTGACGGACATTCAGGATGTGGGACTGCGTTATTATACGTACTACTGTACGATGCTCGACCTGATGGAAGCTGCCGCACAGTATGGCAAGCAGTTCATGATTCTTGACCGCCCGAATCCTAACGGTATGACTGTCGACGGCCCTGTGCTTGACATGAAGTACAAGTCGGGTGTGGGACGGTTGCCTATCCCCGTAGTGCATGGAATGACACTGGGTGAGCTGGCCCGTATGGCTGTCGGCGAAAAGTGGTTGAAAGGTGGCGCGGCCCCTGAACTTACGGTGATTCCTTGCGAGGGATATACACATGCCACCCGCTATAGCCTGCCAATTCCCCCCTCGCCCAATCTCCCTGACATGAAATCAGTGTATCTCTACCCCTCCACATGCTATTTCGAAGCTACCCCGATGAGTCTTGGCCGTGGAACGGATATGCCATTCTGCGTCTTTGGACATCCGCAGCTTAAAGGGAAGTATGATTTTCAGTTTACGCCTGAAAGCCGTACCGGTGCCAAGAAACCTCCGCTTATGGGGCGTCGCTGTTACGGACGTGACCTCCGGGGCATTTCCGATGAAGAGATTATAGCTGAAGGAGTCAATCTGGAATATATAATAGAGGCGTATAAGGCGATGGGTATGGGCGATAAGTTTTTCACGCGATTTTTTGAGAATCTGATCGGCTCCGGAAAAATCCGCGGTATGATAGAGCGTGGAGCGAGTGCCGAAGAGATAAAAGCGTCATGGCTCCCTGATGTGGAGCGGTTCAAGAAACAGCGCGAACCGTATCTGATATATCCGTTGAATTAAAAAGCGCGCAATATAACACATGAGTCCGATAACTGTAATTATAACCGTAGCGTGTTATTTCGCTCTGCTTCTCGGCGTGTCATGGCTATCGTCGCGTGGTAGCCGCGGGGCTGACAATGCCTCATTCTTTACCGGAAGCCGTAAGGCTCCATGGCCAGTAGTGGCATTTGCCATGATCGGGGCGGCCATTTCCGGCGTCACCTTCATTTCTGTCCCCGGTATGGTGGCCGCAAAGAGCTACTCGTATCTTCAGATGGTGCTTGGCTTTATAGTGGGGTATGCTGTGATATCTATGGTTCTGGTGCCGGTGTTCTATCGTCAGGGGCTGGTGTCAATCTACGGCTATCTTGACAGCCGGTTCGGCAAAGCCTCTTACCGTTCGGGAGCATGGATATTTTTCATATCCAAGATGCTCGGTGCATCGGTGCGCTTCTTTGTGGTGTGTGCCGTGCTGCAGATACTTGTATTCACTCCGCTCGGTATTCCGTTTGCAGTCAATGTAATGCTTACCATAGCGCTGATATGGCTCTACACGGTAAGAGGGGGTGTGAAAACCCTGATATGGACCGACTCACTGAAAAGCTTCTTCCTGATAGGCTCGGTGGTGCTGTGCATTGTGTTCATTGCGTCCTACCTCGGTATAGGCATTGCAGATCTCCCTTCGGCGATAGCCGCGCATCCAGGCACGAGGATATGGCATTTCGACGACCCTATGTCGGGACTGTACTTCTGGAAGCAGTTTGCTGCCGGAGTATTCATGGCCATAGCCACCAACGGACTTGACCAGGATATGATGCAGCGCAATATGGCGTGCCGCGATTCTGCCTCCTCGCGCAAGAATATGATATTGAGTGGAGTCATGCAGTTTTTTGTCGTGGGGCTTTTCCTGCTGCTGGGCACGCTGCTCCTGCTGTTCTGCGAGCATTCTTCGCTCGCTATGCCAGAGAAGAGCGATGAGCTGTTCGGCCTTGTGGCCACCCATCCGGCCATACCTCCGGTGGTAGGTGTGCTGTTTGTCCTCGGATTGATTTCAGCAGCTTATTCAGCCGCCGGTTCAGCTCTGACATCGCTCACCACATCGTTTACCGTGGATATTCTCGACGGTCAGAAGCGGTATGATGATGACTCGCTGCGCCGCGTGCGCCGCAGGGTGCATCTGTGCATGTCGGCCATCATGGGGCTAGTGATAATAGCATTCTACTATGCAAGCAATTCCGATGCCATCAGCGCGGTTTATATGCTTGCGTCATATACCTACGGGCCTATTCTGGGGCTGTTCAGCTTCGGGCTTTTCACAAACCGTCGTGTCAGGGACGCGGCTGTGCCGGTAATCTGTGTGGTGGCTCCTGTGCTGTCATGGTGCATACAGTGGGCGCTGTCGAACTATACCGGCTATCAGACCGGTTTTGAACTGCTCCTGCTCAATGCCGCTGTCACTGCTGCCGGACTCGGAATATGTTCCATAAAAGTAGCACAAACATCAGCCGACTATGCCTAAGGACCTGTTTAACCGATACCTGTGGATAGTAGACACTATCCGGCGTCACGGAACCATTACCCGCGACGAGCTTAACCGCCAGTGGATGCGCACCACGTTCTCCAATGGCCAGCCTATGCCGCGTCGCACGTTCTATAATTACCGCAATGCCATCGAGGAGATATTTCACATCAATATCGTGTGCAACACCTCGACATTTGAGTATTCCATTGACGACGGGGGAGAGAAAAATGCCGCCAGTGTGACGGACTGGATGCTCAATACCGCCTCGATGAGCAACACCCTTACAGAAGCACGCGACATATCCTCACGGATATTTCTTGAGGATGTGCCTTCGGCACGGCAATATCTGTCGACGGTAGTCAGCGCGCTGCGTGAAAACCGTACCATAGAATTCGCCTACACTCCCTTTTCGCGCTCGGGGCGTCCCAAAGGGGTCAGGCTTGAACCATACTTCCTTAAGATATTCCGCCTGCGTTGGTATGTGACGGGGCGCAATATCAAGGAGAATGTGATAAAGACCTATGCGCTGGAGCGTATGACGGAGGTGAATATCACGCCGGACACGTTCAAGATGCCGGGCAATTTTGATGCCGAGGACTATTTCCGTCATTCATTCGGCATAGTGTTCTCCCAGGGCGAACCCAGGCGTGTGACGCTGCGAGTAGAGCCGCGTCAGGCCAAATATTTCAGGGCGCTGCCGCTGCATCATTCGCAGAGTGAGATGGTGACCGACGGCTATTCCGTGTTTACCTACTATCTGCGTCTTACCCCTGACTTTGTGCAGGAACTGCTCTCCTATGGTCCGCGGGTCACTGTCATCGGACCGCCTGAACTACGGGCCATGATAATTCAGAATCTTAACGAATCAATTGAAAACTACCGGATATGAGAATAGATATACTTACCGTACTTCCTGAAATGGTGGAGGGACCGCTGAATTGCTCCATTCTTGCACGTGCCCAGCGCAAGGGGCTTGCTGAAATTGTGGTGCATAATCTGCGTGATTATACCACGAACAAGCATCGCAAGGTGGACGATTATCCGTTCGGGGGCGAGGCCGGAATGGTGATGCAGGTGGAGCCTATAGACCGTGCCATCAGCGCCCTGAAGGAGCAGCGCGATTATGATGAAGTGATTTTCACAACTCCTGACGGTGAGATGTTTGACCAGCCTATGGCCAACAGCATGTCGCTGCTCAACAACGTCATAATCCTATGCGGACATTACAAGGGCATTGACTATCGTATCCGTGAGCATCTCATCACGAAGGAGATTTCGATAGGCGACTATGTGCTTACCGGCGGAGAGATTCCGGCTGTGGTGATCGCTGATGCCATAGTGCGTCTGATACCTGGTGTGATAGGCGACGAACAGAGCGCCCTGAGCGATTCGTTTCAGGATAATCTGCTCGCTCCTCCGGTGTATAGCCGTCCGGCGGAATACAAGGGGTGGCGTGTACCCGATATCCTCCTGTCAGGCCATCAGGCCCGCATTGATGAATGGCGCTACGAGCAGGCGCTTGAACGTACCCGCAGGTTGAGGCCCGATCTGCTTGAGTAAGCCATGAACCTTGGCATAGGCTGGGGCGTTCTTTCAAAAGAAATATCTCCAAGTCATGCCTATCAATAAAATACTTAAAAGTCTTGTCAATCCCGGCGATACCGGAGGAATGATACCTCCGTCGGCGGGAAATATCGGTATGTCCACCAATCTGTTTGTATCCGTGCCTGAATCGGTGCCCGGATGCAATATCGGCAAGTATGTAATCAATGAGTCGGTCAACCGTATGCTTGCCCGAGGGATAACTCCGCGTTATGCGGCGCTGTCTTTTACATTGGATATGGACTTCACTTTATCTCAGGCCGCTGGTGTGGCCGACGCAGTGCGTCAGGCTGCAGTCGAGGCTGAGGTGGAGATAGCCGCGGTCGACTATAAGGTACTTCCTGACGGCCCGCCCACGGGAATTGATGTAAATGTCACTCTGATGGGGGAGGTGCCGGCGGATCTTGCGCTTGGCGCAGGGTGTATCCATTCGTCGGACAGCGTCATTATTACCGGTCCTGTCGGTGCTCACGGTGTGGCATGCAGCGAGCAGTCCATGGGTGGGCTTTTCTTCCCTCCGGTGGGCAGCGATTCCTGTCCGCTGTCAGATATAGTGCATTCGGTGATGCGTATTCCTGACGGACTCCGTATGATGTACTATCCTTCGGGCGAAAGTCTGCGTGAGGCTTGTGCCGTGTTGGAGTCTGTTGCCGGACATCCGCTGGTCATAGATACTGATAAGATACCTGTGGACCGCAATGTGAGCCGGGCGTGCCGGTGGCTTGATGTCAATCCGCTCGATATGGTAAGCGCCGGAGTGATGGTAGTGGTGGTCGAGGCTTCGTGTGCTGAGAAAGCTCTTGATGCTGTGAAGCGTTCGGCATTTGGCGCTCAGGCAGCCGTCATAGGGCATTTTTAGCCCTGCCTATGCTTCGAGTCCAAGCTCCTTGAACATCCGGAAATCATCGGCCATGCCATTGCCTATGGTGGTGAGCATGTCGCCTACAAGCGCACCGTTCATGCCGCCGCGCAGTATGCGGCGTGTGGCTGAGTCGGAAAGACGTGCGCGGCCTCCGGCAAATCTGAGGGTCACTTTTGGCGCTATCAGGCGGAAGAGTGCCACGCTCCGCATTATCTCATCCTCGCTGATGAGCGGAGTGTTTTCGAGTGCGGTGCCTTTGATGGGCTGGAGTACATTTACAGGGATAGAGCATGCCCCGGCATTATTCGCTTCCCAAGCCAGCTCAAGACGCTGCCGGAGGGTTTCGCCCATACCTATTATGCCTCCTACGCATACCTGCATGCCTACGGCGCGGGCATCGGCTATGGTGCGGAGCTTATCGGCATGTGTATGTGTGGTACATAGCTCGGGAAAGTAGCTCGACCCGGTTTCCAGATTGCAGTGATAGCGGCGCACTCCCGCATCGTAGAGCTTCTGCAGAGCCTCACGGCTAAGGAGCCCCATACTGGCGCAGAGTCTCAATGATGTGGCCTGCTGCAGATTGCGGTACATGGTGCAGAAGCGGTCGATGTCCGATACGCGGCGTCCGCTGGTGACGAGTGAGAATCGCTTGACGCCGGCCTTCTGATTGGCCATGGCCGCATCCATCAGCTCCTTTTCATCAATTATGTCGTATTCGTTTATCCCTGTATGGTGATGGCGTGACTGGGCACACCATTTGCAATCCTCGCTGCAGCGTCCGGAGCGGGCGTTGACTATGGAGCAGGTGTCTATATGGTTGCCGCACCAATGTTGGCGCACGCGGTCGGCAGCATCGCATAGTTCATCGGTAGAACAGTGCTCCGCAAGGGCGAGAGCTTCCTCTACTGAAGCCCCTTCGCCATGCTCTATGGCACGCTTGGTAATTATGTCGAGTGTTATCTCCATAAGCTTAAAATTTGATGCGAAATTAGTAAATTATATTGTTCCCGCAGTCAGATTATTGGTCAAAATGAAATATTTTGATACCCACTCAACATTAACGGCTATAAATAGGTTATATTTGTACTATCTACGTTTTTAACGAAAAAAGTTTTAACTATTCATAATTATGACGATGAGCCTGAAAACACTATTTCTATCCTTGTCAATGGCCGCTATGTGTGCTTCCACTCTTTCAGCCCAGAGCGTGTGCACATTGGACTCTTGCCGCTCGCTGGCGCTGAAAAACAATAAGCAGCTGCGTGTGCGGGCCGAGGCGGTGCGCATGGCCGGATATCAGAAAGATGAAGCTTTTGCCGCTTATCTTCCCGCATTGGACTTCACAGGCGGATACACATACAATCAGAAGGAGCTTAGCATATTTGACAGTGACCAGTTGCTGCCTACCAAGACTTTTGATCTGCAGACGCAGTCATATCAGTTCAATATAGTCAAGAATCCTATGACCGGTGAGCCTGTCAAAGGTCCTGACGGGCAGTATATACCGGAAACTGTGGCTCTTATCCCGAAGGAGGCAATGACGTATGATATACATAATGTGTTCTTCGGGGCCATAACGCTGACACAACCTGTGTTCATGGGTGGCAAGATTGTGGCCATGAACAAGCTCACGCATTATGCCGAGGAGCTTGCGCGTTCGCTTCACAATGCCGAGGCTCAGAATCTGATTTATGCCGTGGATGCGGCTTACTGGCAGGTGGTGTCGCTGAAAGCCAAGCAGGAACTGGCCGAAAGCTATGTGGCGCTGCTTGACACCCTTCACCGCAATGTGAATCTGATGGTGGAGCAGGGTGTGGCCACGAAGAGTGATCTCCTCACGGTAGATGTGAAGCTCAACTCCGCTCAGGTTGACCTTGTGAAGGTGCAGAACGGACTCGTACTGTCGCGTATGGCGCTTGCACAGGTGTGCGGCCTCCCGGTGGACACACCGATGCATCTTGCCGATGAGGATAACGATCTGGCTACATACACTTCAGAAATAGCCAATTCATATAATATGGGCGATGTATATGCTCGGCGTCAGGACCTTCGGGCTCTTGAAAACGGAGTGCAAGTGCTCCGTCAGCGTGAGAAGGCTGTACGTGCCGACATGCTCCCGAAGCTTGCCGTTGTCGGGTCGTATTCATTCAGCAATCCCAATATGTTTGACGGATTCAAGAAGAAATTCAACGGAGCGTTTTCTGTAGGAGCCATGCTCACCATTCCTATATGGCACTGGGGTGGCAACTATAATAAGTACCGTGCGGCAAAGAGTGCCACAAAGATGGCCGAGCTTGAAGTTGAGGACTCACGTGAGATGATTGACCTTCAGGTGCGCCAGTCATCATTCAAGGCTCAGGAGGCGGTGAAGACCTACAACATGACTCTTACAAATATTGAAAAGGCCAACGAAAACCTGCGTCAGGCCAATCTCGGATTCCGGGAAGGGGTGATGACCACCGACAATGTCATGGAGGCGCAGACCGCTTGGCTGAAAGCCAACTCGGAGAAAATCGACGCGCTGATAGATGTGCATCTGTGTGATGTCTATCTTGCCAAAGTGCTCGGCACACTCCCTTATCCTACTGAATATTAACAAACCAATAAAACATCCATTTGTATCATGGCTGATATAAACAACTCTGTATCGGAGAGAAAAGAGAACCGTAGTCTGATGGTGGCCATGGCCATTGTCGTAGTGGCACTGATAGTTTTTGCTATAGCCGGCTTTGTATTTCTTGAAGAGCCTGACAATATTCTGGAGGGTCAGGCCGATGCAACTTCTGTGAAAATATCCGGTAAACTCCCCGGACGTGTCACCGAATTCTATGTCAAGGAGGGTGATATGGTGAAGGCCGGCGACACACTGGTGCATATCCACTCGTCGCTTGCCGAGGCAAAGCTTATGCAGGCGCAGGGTATGGAGACGGCTGCCGCCGCCCAGAACCGCAAGGTAGATGCCGGAACACGCTCCCAGATAATTCAGGGCGCGAAAGATATTGTAGATCAGGCAAAGGCTGCACGTGATATCGCTAAAAAGACATATGACCGCATGAATAATCTGTTCAACGAAAATGTGATCAGCGCACAGAAGCGTGACGAAGCCAAGGCTGCCTACGATGCAGCCAACGCTGCTGTAGGAGCTGCTCAGAGCCAGTATGAACTCGCTGTGGCCGGCGCTCAGAAGGAGGATAAGGCAAGCGCAGCTGCTATGGTGAATGTGGCCAAAGGCGGTGTGCTTGAAGTGGAAAGCCTGCTTGAGGACCAGTATCTTGTGGCTCCCTGTGACGGACATATCGATCAGATTTATCCTGAGGTGGGTGAGCTTGTAAGCCTCGGTGCCCCGATAATGAATCTGCTCAAGATTTCTGATAAGTGGATGGTGTTCAACGTCCGTGAGGATTATCTGAGTCAGCTCAAGCTCGGCAACGAGATAGAGGTGATGATTCCGGCATTGGACAAGAAAAAAATAAAGGCACGTATATACTATGTGCGCGATAAGGGAAGCTATGCCACTTGGCATGCCACCAAAGCTACCGGACAGTGGGACAGCCGAACATTCGAAGTGAAGGCACGTCCGCTTGATACTGTTCCTGATCTCCGTCCCGGAATGACTGTTGTGTACTACACGAAATAGATAGTCCGATGAGTGTTAAGCCTTTCATAGAAACGATAAAACGCGGATGGCGCACGATGTTTCAGCGCAAGATATATTTTGTGCTGATGATAGTAGTGCCGCTGGTATCCACTTTCTTCTTCCTGAATCTGATGGATTCCGGATTGCCGGCCAATGTGCCTACGGCAGTGGTGGACGAGGACCATTCGTCCATGTCACGTCAGGTGATACGGTCGCTCAACGCGAGCCAGATGCTGAGCATCAATGACCGTGAGGAGTCGTTTTATGATGCGGTACAGAAGGTCCGTACCGGTAAGGTGATGGGCTTCTTCTACATCCCGGAGAATTTTGAGAAAGATGCTCTGGGCGGACGTACCCCGACGCTGTCATATTACTGCAATCTGACCTATTACGTGCCCGGCTCGTTGGCATTCAAGGGGTTCAAGACTGTGGCTGTGACCACCAAGGGGGGCATGGTGCAGACCAAGCTGATTAGTGCCGGTATGGATGGTGGCGAGGTGTCATCGATGCTTCAGCCTGTGGTCATTGACCAACATCCTATAGGTAATCCATGGCTGAACTACAACTATTACCTTTCAGTGTCATTCCTCTCAGCTCTGCTGGCTCTGCTTATAATGCAGATAACATCGCTCACCATCTGCTCTGAAATCAAGCAGGGTACATCGCCCGAATGGCTCCGCACCAGCGGAGGCTCGATGCTGGTGGCTGTGATAGGCAAGCTGATTCCTCAGACTGTGATATGGACCGTAGTCGGAGTGGCTGTGGAGGCGGCTTTGTTTAAATTCAGCCATTTCCCGCTGAACAATCATGCCATGCACATGATTGTGGCCATGTTTCTGCTCGTCATAGCAAGCCAGGGATTCGCCACTACGATATGCTGTATCGTGCCTAACATGAGGCTGAGTTTCACTCTCTGCTCTCTGATTGGTATTCTCACCTTCTCCATAGCTGCATTCTCTTATCCTGTATCGAGCATGTATCCTTCGATAGGAATATTCAGCTATATCCTTCCGGAAAGGTATTTCTTCCTGATATTCTCTGATCAGGCCCTTAACGGTATTCCTATCTACTATTCACGTTGGTACTATGTGGCTCTGCTGCTGTTCCCGCTTGTGGGCATGGTAGGACTTAAGCGCCTGAAGAAGCATTGTCTGAATCCGGTATATGTACCCTAACCCTATAGAATAGAAATGAAACCTACATTCTACATAGCACGTTGGTTTGCCGGGCTGTTCCGTGTCTGGCGCCGTGAGTTCCATCTGATTTTTTCAGATATCGGAGTCATGCTCTTCTTCTTCGCACTTCCTACCGGCTATCCGGTGATATATGCGCTTATATATAACCCGGAGGTGATTGTGGATATGCCGGTGGCTATTGTTGACAACAGCCGCAGCGAGAAGAGCCGTGAGCTGGTACGCATGGTGGACGCCACGGAGGCTATGAAGGTTTATGACTATGTGCCTGACATGGAGGCCGCGCGCCGGTTGATGAACAGCCATGAGGTGTACGGCATATTGGAGATTCCGGCCGATTACGCCCGTAAACTCGGGCGCGGAGAGCAGGCTACCACTGTGTTCTATGCCGAGATGGACCTTATGCTGCGGTACCGTACGTTTGTTTCGGCTCTGACAGATATTCAGCTGGCCTTGGGTTCTGAGATACAGACACAGACCATCAATGATATAGGTTTGTTGGCGCAGGGTATGGCACAGGTGCCTGTGGAGAGCGAGTCGATAATGCTCGGCGACCCCACGCAGGGATTTGCCTCGTTTATCATGCCCGGTATCATAGTGCTGATACTTCAGCAGAGTATTGTGCTCGGAGTCTGTATTCTGGCCGGTACATCGAAGCAGCGGAGCCGTAAAAACGGAGGAATTGACCCGATGGCTGTCGATGCTTCGCCTACGGCACAGCTCCTTGGCCGCCTCCTGTGCTATATGACGCTTTATATCCCTATCACCTTCTATCTGCTCCATCTGGTGCCCGTGATGTTCAGTTTCCCGCATTATGGCGATATGTGGGCGTGGATATCCTTCATAGTGCCTTTTGTAATATGCAGTGTGTTCTTCGGACGGGTTATATCGGAGTTTGTAAGCGACCGCGAGAGCGCTTTCCTTGTGGTGGTGTTCACCTCTGTCGTGTTCCTGTTCCTCTCAGGCCTTACATGGCCGCGCTATGCCATGAATAAGTTCTGGACGCTTGTGGGCGACTGCGTGCCTGCAACGTGGGGGATGGAGGGATTCCTTGGCATCAATTCCAATGGCTCCGATTTCGTGACCCAGATGGAACCGTATACGTCGCTGTGGATTCTGTCGGCAGTGTATTTCCTGCTCTCCTACATATTCATAAGGATAAGGAAGCAACCATGCAGGATGCTCTCCTATGATAAGAAGTAACAAATTGAGGCCGGTTTCATTGTATGGACCGGCCTTTTTTTACACCGGACCGTAGCCGAGCAGGTCGAGAATGACAGGCGACAGGAGCGCCGTCAGAAGCCCGTTGAGCGTCAATCCGAGGGATGAGTATGCTCCGTAGCGTTCGCCGCGTTCCATGGCTGCTGAGGTGCCTACGGCATGGGCCGCCGTACCGATTGAGAGACCTCCGGCTATCGGGCTCTTGATGCGGCTCAGGCTTACCATACGGAATCCTGCCATAGCACCGAATATGCCGGTGCATACCACTACGGCCGCTGTCAGCGATGGTATGCCACCCATGGCCGAAGATATTTCCATAGCTATCGGAGTGGTCACAGCTTTCGGCGCGAGTGATATGATGACTTCACGCGAGGCTCCCAACAGGCGGGCTACAAGCACTACGGATACAATGCCGGCCACGCAGCCTGCAAGTTCGGCCATCAGCAACGGAAGCATCTGTTTCTTAATCGCCTCAAGCTGGCGGTAGAGTGGCACGCCTAAGGCCACAACCGCCGGTTTGAGCCACAGCTCGATATAGGAGCCTCCGGCTGCATATGTGTCGTAATCAACCCCGAGAGATGAGAGCAGGACTATCAATACAAGTATCGATATCAGGATAGGATTGAGCAGGGTCAGCCCGGTGCGCCGCTGTAGCAGCTTGGCTCCGAGAAAAACTATGAATGTCAGTGCTATAAGCACTACCTTGTTCTGGATCAGTTCAGCGTATGCCATGATGATGTAGTGAAGTGGAACGGCGTACCATCTGGTGGATCCATCCGGTTACGGCTATTATTATGAAGGTGCTGACTATGGTGGCGGCCACTATCGGCATCCACTGGTCGCGCAGCAGGCCGAGGCAGCGCATTACACCTACGCCGGCCGGCACGAAGAAGAACCCGAGGTTCTTTACCAGAAAGTCGGCCACTTTATCGACCCACATAAGGCGTATAATACGCATTTTCAAGGCTGCCGCAAGCAGTAGCATCCCTATGATGCTCGATGGTACGGGAACGCCTGTCACAGCTACAATAACCTCGCCTATGGCAAGGAATGCAAATATCAATCCAAGCTGAAGAATCATATATATATGTGATAGCTTAACGGATGCGTGTATTGAACATCCTTGTAATTCTGGGCAAAGTTACGGCTAAATTTGTTGATTGGATGCAATCAGTGGCTGTTTTATTCTTAACAGGTATGAAAAAAGCGGGAGCGCTGTTGAGCACTCCCGCCTGTTGGTTATGTTAAGTGGCTTTGGATTAGCCGTTAACCTGCTTCATGTGAGCGATGAGATCGAGCACCTTGTTTGAGTAGCCGATTTCGTTGTCGTACCATGATACAACCTTAACGAAGTTGTCGGTCAGATATACACCGGCGTTAGCGTCGAAGATTGAAGTAAGAGCGCATCCGAGGAAGTCGCTTGATACAACAGCATCTTCAGTGTAGCCGAGTACACCCTTGAGTTCGCCTTCAGCAGCTTCCTTCATGGCAGCGCAGATAGCTTCCTTGGTAGCGGGCTTTTCGAGGTTAACGGTGAGGTCAACAACTGATACGTCAAGAGTGGGGACACGCATTGAGATACCGGTGAGCTTGCCGTTAAGAGCGGGGATAACTTTACCTACAGCCTTGGCAGCGCCAGTGCTTGAGGGGATGATGTTGCCAGAAGCGGCACGGCCACCACGCCAGTCCTTCATTGAAGGTCCGTCAACAGTCTTCTGAGTAGCGGTGGTTGAGTGAACGGTGGTCATAAGGCCGTTTACGATGCCGAACTTGTCGTTAAGAACCTTTGCGATGGGAGCAAGGCAGTTGGTGGTGCAAGAAGCGTTTGATACGAACTGAGTGCCCTTAACGTATTCGTTCTGGTTAACACCGCATACGAACATGGGGGTGTCGTCCTTTGAGGGAGCTGACATAACCACGTATTTAGCGCCGGCTTCGATGTGGGCCTGAGCTTTTTCCTTTGTGAGGAAAAGACCGGTTGACTCAACAACGTATTCAGCACCTACAGCACCCCAACCGATTTCAGCGGGATTCTTGCAAGCTGTAACGCGGATTTCCTTGCCGTTTACGATAAGGAGGCTCTTTTCCATGTCATAGTCAACAGTACCGTCGAAACGACCGTGCATTGTGTCATACTTGAGCATGTAAGCCATGTAGTCAACGGGAAGAAGGTCGTTGATAGCTACTACTTCGATGTCTTCTCTTTTAGTAGATGCACGGAACACGAAACGTCCGATACGGCCAAAGCCGTTAATACCTATTTTTGTCATAATACTTAATAAAAAATATTGGGTTGTAAAATATTATTAGTTAGTGTGTTGCCTTCAGAGAGCATCTAGCTCTCCAAGACGTCACAAAAATACTAAAAATATTCCGAAAATCAGGGGTTGACGATAGATAAAAATATGTTAATTTTGCAACAGTTTCCCCCTTTTGTAGCGTTAGATAGTGTACGGCTGTCCAAATGCCGCTTTTCTGATGTGTAATTTATCAAATTTGTTAGTATATGAAGAAGTTTTTCAGTGATTTCAAAGATTTTGCCATGAAGGGTAATGTTGTCGACATGGCTGTAGGTGTTATCATCGGTGCCGCTTTCGGCAAGATTGTGTCATCGCTCGTTGACGATATCATCATGCCGCTTGTGGGGGTGGCCACAGGAGGAATGAATTTCACCGATTACAAGTGGGTCATAAAGCCTGAGATCAAGGATGCTGCGGGTGAGATTATACAGCCGCTTGTGTCGCTCAACTGGGGTTCGTGGGTTCAGACTGTTGTCAACTTCCTGATTGTGGCGTTCTGTATCTTTGTGATGATCCGCTTCATGCAGAATATGCGTAAGAAGAAAGTGGAAGAGGAGGCTGCCGCTGTGGCTGGCCCTACCAAAGAGGAGGAACTGCTCACTGAAATACGCGATATACTGCGTAAGGATTCTGAAAAATAATATTATTTGCGGCCGAAATCGGCGGGAATCTCTCCCCAGCGTTCGGTCTCCCATTTTACAACACGGTTAGCCGGGGTGTGGCTCTGAAGCCATGCCTCGGCTCGTGCTATAAGACGGCGTATAGGTTCGTTGGCTGCCGTAGGGGCTATTGTTGTGCGTGCCTTACGGTTTCGTACCCAGGCCATGGCGGTGCGGCTGTCCGAATATATGGTGACGCCTGAGCGTCCCTGCTGTTCGAGCATGGCCAGGGCATGGACTATGGCAAGAAACTCACCCATGTTGTTGCTGCCTCCATGAAGCGGACCAAGGTGAAATATGCGCTGTCCGCTGTCGATGTCCACTCCCTGGTATTCCACCGGGCCCGGATTGCGGCTGCATGCCGCATCGACGGCTATGGCTCCCTTGACTATTTCAGGAAATGAATCGTAATTGACGGCGGTGGCTTTATGCCGGCTCATTGCGCGCAGCAGTCCCATGTGTTCCGACGGGTTGCCGCGATATGCGGCCACGGCCTGCTCTCTGGTGGGGAAGCTTTTGTAACGGGCCCCGTTGAAGCCTTCTACCTGAAGCTTGCACTCTTCCCACGAATCAAATACTCCGGTGTCATGTCCGGCCCATACAACGTAATATTTCGGTCCTTTGCTGCTCATGAAAGTGTCAGATAAATGTTGATATCCACATGCCGTGTGCCTCCGAGTTTGGCTATGTCGGGATCTACGGCTTTTCCGAGGAATGTGAATGCGGCCCGCTGCAGTCCGGGCAGGAGTTTGAGGGCATTGGTGATTCCCTCGCATGTCACTATGTCGCGAAGCATGGTGATAAGCGCATCGCTCAGTGCCATGGCGGCAGTGCGCGGTACGGAGGAGCCGGCGTTGACGTAGCACACGCGGGAGGTGGCGGTGGGAGATATATCAACCGGTGCGCTGCTGGCAAGGTCTATTACCGGAAGAGAGGGGAAGGCTTTGCCGCAGTTGGCCGTAAGGTCAAATATTATGGCGCCGCGTTTCATCTCTGCAATCATTTCGGGTGTGATTTCAGGCATGGGGGTGACATCGGTGTACACAACTACATCGGCTGTGCGGAGGGCCGACTGCAGTCCGCGCGGATGAAGCGAGGCCCCTACAGCGGTCGGGCCAAGTTCACGCATGGCACGGCGCAGCCGGTACACGTCGTGGTCAAACATGCGTACCAGCGCTCCTACGCCTGAGGCGGAGCGTGCGGCGGCACAGGCTGCCAGGTCGCTTCCTATGATGGTCACTTCGCAGGGGATTACTCCGGCCACACCTCCAAGCAGTATGCCTTTGCCATGTTTGGCGTCGGCAAGGAGCGATGCCGCGCGTGCTATGGCCGCGCGGCCGTCTATTTCTGCCAGAATGTCGGCTATAGGGCAGTTGCCCCGGGAGTCGGTGATGCGGTCAAGCGCTATGGCAATGATGCTCTGCTTAAGTAGCGTGCGCACAGTGTCGGGTGTCTGCCGGCACAGTGTCATAAGCGTCAGCAGCATGGCGCCGCGGCGCATGCGGCGTATATCTTTCGATGCCAAAGGGGCAAGGTGTATCACAATGTCGCACCGCAGGGCCTCGTCGCGTGATACAATCTGGACTCCGGCGGCTGAGTACTGTGCTGCGGTATAGTGTATCACATCGGCCGCACCATCTTCCATGAATATTGAGAACCCCTGTTCCGACAGCAGTTTGGCAGCTTCGGGTGTTATGGGGAAGCGGCGTTCGGAGGCATCGTTGCAGCGGGGCAGACCTATGGTGAATTTGCGCCGTCCCATGACTGTGGTCACCTCTTGGGGCATTACGGATGGAGTGGAGTCAGTGCTGGTGTTCATTGGCGTCGGGGAGATTGAAGGTGGCAATAAATTGTTTTACGGATTCCGCTATCTGTGCTCGGTCGTCAAGGCGGTCGGAGCAGAAGCGGTGGAGTGCTTTCCCATAGTGGGGCATCCTGGCCGCGAGTGCGGAGCTGATGTATGCATCAAGTTCCTCATCGGTCATGGCTGCTATAAGCGGACGCTTGGAGCGCGCGGCTGAAAGGCGTTCTGACAGTCTGGCGTGCGATGCTTCGAGCAATATGGTTGTGCCGCGTCGGTTCATTAGCTCCATATTGTCGTAGAAACATGGCGTACCGCCGCCGCAGGCTATTATCACATCCTCAAAATCAGCTACTTCTGTAAGTATTGCCTGCTCGCGCTGGCGGAATCCCGCTTCGCCGTGGCAGCTGAATATTTCGGATATGGACATGTGGTAACGGTTTTCTATATACTCGTCGAGGTCAATGAACTGCATGCCTGTAGCTTGGCTCAATGCACGCCCGAGTGTGGTTTTGCCGCTGCCCATGTAGCCTATGAGGAATATCGGTTTCATATGGCAAAGATAGTGAAATCCTGAACAGAAAAAAATAGCGGGC